>TARA_R100000789_G_scaffold6952_4_pt1 | contig 166352 bp, 145 predicted proteins | sample TARA_R100000789 | Tara Oceans TARA_R100000789 (sample SAMEA2623403) | marine metagenome | biome: marine biome (ENVO:00000447); feature: mesopelagic zone (ENVO:00000213); material: "saline water (ENVO:00002010), including plankton (ENVO:xxxxxxxx)" | depth 450 m
ACAGTAGGAGTAAAGGCAACTCCATCCGTTACACCATTATCCCAAGTGTAAGCAGAAGCATTACCACTTCCGGTTAAAGTAACAGATTGACCTGCACAAATAGAAGTAGAGGTAGCATTAGCTGTTACAGTTGGAGCCGGATTAACAGTAACGGTTACTTGAGCTGTATTTTGACAACTGTTTGTACCTGTTCCGGTTACAGTGTAAGTTGTGGTAGTTGAAGGAGTAAAAGCAACACCATTAGTTACACCATTATCCCAAGAGTAAGAAGTTGCAGTACCACCTCCCGTTAAAGTTACAGGGTCGCCAGCACAAATGGTAGTAGCCGATGCATTTGCAGTAACTGTAGGAAGCGCTTCAATGGTAATTGTTCCGTTGTAGGTGTCAGTACCGCAAGCACTTGTAATCTGTAATGAGTAGTTGTGTGTTCCGGCAGCTCCAAAACTAACTGTTTCAAAAGGGTTAGTAGATGAACTCATAGATGGGCTTCCTTGAGAGAAAGACCAGCTGTATGTTGATGCATTGGTTGAACTTGTTCCATCAAATACCACGTTTGTTCCTTGACAAATAGTAGTTGATGGCGTTACAGTTACATTAGCAACAGTTGGTAAGTTCATTACATAGATAGTTACAAATCCATTTCCGGTACAACCCCCTGTAGTTCCTGCAACATTATAAGTTGTAGTTGATGTTGGAGAAACAGTAATTGCGTTGGTTGTTTGTCCTCCCGGAGACCACAAATAACTTGTTGCACCAGATGCAGTTAGTGTTACAGAAGTTCCTGAGCATATGGTATCAGCTGTTGTAGCTATGCTAACATTTGGAGAAGGGTTGACAGTTATGGTTACAGAATCAATTCTATATCTGCTACATCCTCCACCAACAACTTCTAGATAAGTAGTATATGTTCCTGCAGAGCTATACAATACACTATCAATTGCATTGTTTGAATTAGCGGGGTTCATTCCGGGAAATGACCATAATAATGTATCTTGACCTGTAGAACCTGTAGCATCATATTGCACCATTTCTCCTTCACATATAGTAGTTGGAGTAGCAGTTAAAGAAATAGCAGTGGTGTCATTAGTTAACCAAGGGAAGAAATAATGAGTTACACTTAATCCCCAGCCACCTGTACCATTATAAGCATTCCATGTATTGTCATTCCATTGCTCCCAAGCAGTATTTGGGGTGGATTGTGCATCTGCATTAGTCACAACGGCAATGGTGTCACCTACTGCCATGTTTAAGTTAGCAAAACGTACTCCTACAAACACTTCTCCCGAAGCAGGAAGAGGAACAGCATTGTCAAACTCAATGAAAGGAATACCGGGAGTATTTGCCATAACATAAGACATAGGCAATGTTTTTGTACCTAATAAAGCACCAACTGTTCCACCTGTTCCATCATATACATTTACATCAATAGTCTTAGTTGGTGTATTGGTAGAAGCTCTTGCAAACCATATATAAGTACCTATTAAATAATTGAAACCACTTGTTTGAGTAGCATTATAATAATTTAACTTAGCTCTATCGCCATAGTTGTTTGTTCCTGCAACATATCCATTTCCTGCACCAGCACTATATAATGTTGGTGTCCACCCAAAATGAAAAGGACTACCGGTAGTATCCATATCTATAATTTCGCATGTTCCCGGTTGAACAACATTGATGTAGTTGGTTTTGGTTTCAGTATCATTACCGTTTGCATTGGTAACTGTTAAAGAAACTTCATACAAACCAATATTATTATAAGTAACCGTATGTGGACCCTGAGTATTTGCTGTAGCTGGTACAACACCTCCTAAGCTTTGGTTGTCAAAATTCCATGACCAAGTGGTAGGAGCAAATGTTGACTGATCTGTAAAAGTAACAGAACTACCTGCATAAACTGTGGTTACATTGGCTGTAAATTCAGCAACAGGAGGATTACTTAAGCTGGCAGAAACACATTGTAGAGCTTGAAAAGCATTTATTCTCCCTGCTCCAAGTCGTCCAATATAGCTAGGGTTGGCACCATCAATATTATCAGCAGAAGAATACATACAATTAATTAATGCTGTATTTGGCATGGTTGGATTTAAAGATTTCATTAAACCTAAAAGTCCTGAAACCATTGGAGAAGCCATAGATGTGCCACTCATATAAGAGTAGCTATTGTTTGGTATAGTACTCGCAATATTACTACCCGGTGCGGTAATGTCAACAGAATTACCGTAATTAGAAAAACTTGATTTCACATCATTTGTTGTAGAAGAAGCTACAGAAATTACGTTGTTATAATTAGAAGGGTAATGAGGAGTATTATCATTATTCACATTGTCGTTTCCTGCTGCAGCAACAACTATAGAACCATTATTCCAAGCAAAATTAACTATGTTTTGTCCTGTGGTTGAGTAGCCTGTGCCTCCCCAAGAGCAATTAATAATATCAGCACCACTAACTGCGGCATAATAAATTCCATCATATCCATTAGTTACGGAGTTAGATCCAGCATTATTTCTTGTTGCTTTAACAGCCATAATACTAATACCAAAACCAATAGAAGAAACTCCAATGGTATTGTCTGTTTCTGCACCTGTAGTTCCGGCAACGTGTGTCCCGTGACTAAAAGCAGTAGTTGGTGGGTTTGGATTATTATCATTATCTCCAACATCATAACCGTTTACATCATCAACATATCCATTTCCATCATCATCAATACCATTATTAGGTATTTCACCCGGGTTAGTCCAGATTTGATTAGTTAAATCTGGATGAGTAATCTGTATTGCATTATCAACTGTAGCAACCACTATGTTGGCATTACCTGTACTAATGTTCCAGGCTTGTTCTGCTTGAATTTGAAATAAACCCCACATATTGGTAGTGTTGTGATATTGGTCGTTTGGAGAATAAGAAGTTTTATATAAAGGTACTTTTTCAGCATAATCAACAGCACCCGAAGCTTCTAATTCATTAATAAAAGCTTCTACGTTTTCTATATCATCAAAATCAATTAAATAAGTGTTTAACAAATCTTGAGAGGAATATGCTTTTGGAAATGGTCTTGAAAGTCTTTTAATAGTATGATTTACAAAAACATTTCTTAAAAAAGGCATAGATGATAATTTAATATTTTCATCATTAAATGTTTCAACATTGCCACTCTTAGAAGCTTGTTTTACAATAAAATTTTCTTCAGAATTTTTTATTTTAAACCAAATTTTACCGTCTTGATAATCTTCATAAACTTTTTGAGAATATCCGATACTTACAGTAAATGCTAACAGAAGTGTTAAAATACTTTTAAATAATAAATTTGTTTTCATAGTAGTTGAGTTTGATATTAAAATTTCGACCTAAAAGTAAGTATTTTTTGCGGAAAATACTTAGTCCTATGGCCAATTGACTTATCAACAATTGTTAATAAAACAAGCTCAATACTAATGTTTTAAAAGAGGAAGAAATGGGAGTAAATTGATGTTATGGAAGAAACAAAATGTATCCGGAATTAATACCTGACTGAAATTGATGGGAAAGTTGTTGGTTATTTTTGTAAACAGAAATAGTACTATTTTGTACAAAATCTTTTGCATCAGCAACATAAATTTCTTGAGTAATTGGGTGTATACCTAAGCTATAAAAAACCTCCCCATTATTGGAAACCCAATTTGATGTTGGTAAGGATGTATCATTAATATTCATTTTAAAAATATGATTATTAATGAAGTATAAGTTTTCTTTTGAGTTATCAATTATTAAATCTGACGGAGAGTGATTAATATTGCCAAATGCCAAAGTTTGTTCAATAGTTCTTAAGGTTGGATTAAACTTTATTAATTGAGCATTAGCTTCATTAAAACCACCGTCACATAGTATCCAAATGTTATTATTTTTATCTAATACTAAGCTATTTGGTTGAATTCCTACCGAGATATTAGCTATAATTTGATGGTTAGTTGTATTAATGAGTATTAATTTGTTGTTACTCATGTCACAAACATAAGCAGTATCGTTATAAATAAGCATTTCTTCTGTCCAATTAGAGTTGGTTGTAATACTTCCAGAAATGGTGTTGTTTATTAAGTTTACAATGTTAATTTTATTAGAAAAGAGATTGCTTACATAAGCCGTTGATAAATTTATAGGCAGAAAATACCTAGGAGAATCAAAACCCGTAATGGTAGCTATTGAAGTAAAATCAGCTTTGTCAATTATTTCAATTTTATTAGAATTATTTACTACCACCGCTATTTTTTCATTGAAATAATAAGCAGATTGAGCTACATCGCCTAATGGATAATTATTGGCTTGTTGAAAAATACCGTGATGTACATTTCTGTTGGTGGAATTGTATAGTGTTAAAGTTGCGTTTCCAAAACCAAAGTTTCCTTCATTAACTATAATTACATCATTTTGAATAGAAGGGAAAATGGCATTTTCTTCACAGTTTTTACATTGTGGACCAAATTTTTCTTTTTTACAAGAAGAAAAAGTGAACATTAATAATGTTAAGCCAACTACAATATTTAAGGTGAATTTGCTCATAATTTAAAAGCTAAGGTTAGCATGTAGTTTCTTAATGGCATTGGTCTCCAAGCAATAGATTGGTAGGTTTGATTAAAAAGATTATTTACCTGGAAACGTAAATTAAAAGAGGTAGTTTTTAGTTTAATATCTTGAGAAAGAGAAATGTTAGAAATATAATTTGCCGGTAAGTACCAATTGTTATCCGTACTGATATATCTTAATCCGGTGTAATAATAACCGTAACTTAAGGAAGTGTTTTTATAGGTTAATTTTGCGTTTGCATTAAATTGATGTTGAGGTACATAAATTAACTGTTTGTAAAGTGCATCATCAGTATTTTTAGGTAAATCAATGTTTTTAGAAATAGTGTAAGCATAATTCCCTCTAATGCTTAAATCAACTTTATTGAGCTTGTATTTGATGGTTAGCGTGCTTTCAAAACCTTTATTTTCTACTTTCTTTAGATTGGTAGGACTCCAAATATTTCCTGCACTGGGCTGCCATAAAATCCAGTTAGAAACATGAGCAAAAAAGAAAGTGTTTTCTGTGGCAATGGTTGTCTTTCCGAAAGCTTTATGGTATTTTATTCCTGCTTCACTCATTTTCGCTTCTTCGGGTTTTAAATCGGAATTTCCACCGGGTGTCCAATATAAATCATTAAAAGTTGGATAATTGTGGTTTATTCCCGCAGCAACTTTTAATGTTACATCTTCCAATTTAGGAAGTTGATAACCTAATGAAATACTTGGAGCTAAAGGTTTGAAGTAATCATCAACAACAGTCATTCTATTAAAAACAGTCCAATTTAAGCGTTTTAAATTTCCGGAAAAACCTGTTAGCCAACTATTGTTGAATCTTTTGTGCTCGCTATTATAACCATCTGCTTTAGCTTGTTCATGTCTTATATTAATTTTATTCAAAAAAGTAATTTTATCGTTTATAAAATAATTGATATCAGCATGGTTATCAATTAATAGGCTGTTGTTTTTTGAGTTGATATCAATAAGTTTATTGTTGTAAGTTAACTTATCGTGAATAAGAGCTGAACTTATTTTATAAGAGATTTTGTTTTTAAAACCAGTGGTATTGATTAACAAACGAAAAGATTCATCTTGTTGGGTTTCATCATTTTTTTCTACCAACATGGTTGAGGGTAAGTTTCTATCGCTATTGAAATACCAAAACCTCATGCCAATGGTTTGGTTTTTTATTTTTTTATAAATGGCTTGTTGAAATCCGTATTGTTTTAAGGCTGCATTTTGAAGTCTTTCTTCAGGATTTTCTTTTTTGGCAAAGTTGTAATACACTAAATCATTCTCTGCCTCGGAGTGTAAAATTCTTGTTTCGTAAAACCATTTTTTAGTTCCTAAATACGCAACTTTTCCACTGTGAATTTGTTTGTTAAAACTGCCTATGGAATAGTTGTAGTTCAATTTTGCCGATTTTGTTGAATCATTAAAATTGGGCAAAGAATTTTGCAGGTTTACACTACCTCCTAATGCACCATTACCATCAATTAGTCCACTTGCACCGTAATGGAGTTCTACTTTATCAAAAAATGGAGTAGGGTACAAAGAAAAATCTATTTGCCCGTTCATGGGGGAATTTAAAGAAATGCCATTCCACAATACACGTGTATGGCCTGCACCTGTACCTCTAAAAGATACGGAGGCTAAAGAACCTGAACCATAGGATTTAATAAAAACGGTAGAATTTTCTTGTAACAGTTGGGCTAAATTTTCAACAGATTTGGTGGTAACAGCATCTAAGTTGGTTGTTTTGTAAGTGGCGGATACTGCTAATTCTTCAATAACAAAAGGTTCAAATTTAATAGTGTCATTCAGTAATTGTCCAAAGGTATTTTGAACAATAAACAGGGTAAATATGACGCTTATTAATTTCATTTATATAGCTGGCAGATGTGTTATAGTTTTATTATCTTATGTGTTGATACTTGTTTGTTGGCAATAATTTTTAAAAAATAAATTCCTTTTTTTAAGTTAGTTGTATTAATAGTATTGTTGTTTGGTGATGTTGTCTCTTTAAAAAGTGTTTTACCATTCATGTCAATAATAGCATAGCTATAATCAGTGTTGATGTTTAACTCTAAGGTTAAATTAGTTGAAAATGGATTGGGATAAATTTGGTTGACTATTGGTTCATTTTCATTAATGTTGGTTGGTTGTTGATGAATGATACCAACAGCATCTAAATCAAAACCACCGGTAGGAAATGGAGTAGGGAAAGGGTCGTTAATAATATTATTTTCATCATCATAAGTGCCATAAGTTGGATTAATACTTCCGACTACATCAATAATTTTAACGTGAGTAATATTATTGACGTCCAACCCCGGAGTTCCATCAACATCGTCTAAATTAAAAGGAGTTCCGTATTGAGCTCGGTATTTTCCAGCCAAGTTATGAATATAAGTAGCATCCATATTGGCATTATTATCAAGTTGGGTAGTGTCTTGAGTTAGCGAATGAGCAGGAAATCTAAAAAAGTTGACACCATCTGAACTTACTTCAACAAAAGCAAGTTCTAAAAACTGTCCGTCAAATGAGTTTTCGAAAATAGCAAAATCTGCTCCGGAGCCATTTTTAATGGGAGCTGTAAAAGTTAAAACAGCACTGCCTCCATCACCAAGACTAACAACTCCTCCTGTTCCTGATTTTCCTAAAACATCAGTTATTGTTCCGGCTGTGGTTTTTCCCAAAGAAGTATCAACTATATTCTGCCATCCTCTTTCAATAGTGGCATTGGTGGCCCAAGCTACAAAAACAGATGAGTCTTTATGAATGGCAGTTGTTCCTACTTGACCAACAGCTGGTGCATAAGGTCCTTGGGCAATTATTTTGTTATTAAAAAATAACAGATTGATTATAAGTATTATGTATAGATAAAATTTCATAGTTTTAATTTTTTGGAATTAAGTCAATAAACCAAAAGCCATTTGTTTGATTATTAGAAGGTAAAGAGCAATCACTTGTTGTTTTTATGTTTAAAGGTTTATACACTATTTCTTTTTTAAGAAAAGAAATCTCATTTTTAAAAATAGGTCCGTCATAACAAAAAGTATGGTATTCGCCATTTTCGCCACAAGGATCAACATGAGATGGAAGTTGTTGGAGAAAAGAAGCATCTATTTCTTTGCCTATCCATTCTTGTTTTAAAAATCCATCATTAACACAACATAAAATGGTTTTAAATTTTTTAGAAATAAAATCATCAATCAAATCAGTGGTATTCGTATTCCATAAAGGGAAAACTGCTTTCATACCTATTTGAGCTAAATTGTTTTCTCTGTAGATTCTTAAATCTTCAAGAAAAATATCTCCAAAAATAACGTGTTCAATACCTTCTACTTTAGCTTTTTGTAAGGTAATAGTCATTTGCTGCTCGTAAGCTTCGTTAGATGCAGTTGTAAGCCCCACTTTTAACACAGGAATTCCTATTGCTTCTACTTGCTTATCCAATAATTCTTCACGAACTCCATGCATAGAAATTCTTTTTACATCTTGATTGATAGTAGTTAAAAGATATTTTACATCAAACTGTTTTTCTGCTAACACTTTGTGTAAACAATAGGCAGAATCTTTGCCTCCGCTCCAACAAAATATGGCTTTTGGAATTGACATTAATTGTTTAGTTTTTGATTACTTTTTTAATTGCAGTTTGATTTTCGGTAGTATATTTTACAAAATAAATTCCGTTAGCAAAAGCACTTAAATTAATGGTATAATTTCTATCGTTAAGATTGTTTTTAACCAAAATGGTTTTACCTGTAATATCTATTAATGCTATTGAATTTAGATTAATATTACTAGTAATAGTTAAAAAACTAGTTGTAGGATTCGGATAAAAATTAACGTTATTAGTTTCTGATAATTCATTAATATTAACAGTTTGGTCATTAAAATTATCCATACAGAAAAAAGCAGGTGTATTCATTCCCCATTGTCCGGTATCAGAAGAGTTTAATAAAAAGGTTAAACTATCCACATTACCTAAAGAAGTTAAGTCAACCCATTGCCATTGTTTAACAATATAGTCTTGGTTGTTGTCAACAAATCGATAATCTGCCAAATAAAAATTAACACTATCAGTAGTGATATTACCATTGGTGTAGCCTTTTATAGTCAATAAAAACCAATCGGGATCATTGCCTGTAGCACCTCCAAATTGTTTGGCAAAAGCATCTCCATCTCTCATACTGTTGGCAGCATAAGTGCTATTGGTAACAAACACACCTGTTACCGTATTATTTTGAGCAAGCCCGGAAAGTTGAATAACAGCATTATTTTGGGCAACAATATAGTTATCAGAGTTGTTGTAGCCACTAGCTGCTTTAGAGGCATATAAGTTGCCAAAACCAGAGGTAACACTATCGGTTACATTTGAATATGCAAAACCTTGCGTCCAATATCCGGGAGCTCCCCATGCAGTGTCATAAACATTAGGGAAAACAGCTGTTCCGCTAGTAAATGTACTGTAAAAAGTACCATTTATGTGCGTTCCACTGTAGTCTGAGCCATTCCAATAACTGTTAATAGGTAAGTTTAGATTTTCGAAATCTGAAACTGTTTGAGCGTTGATGTAAGTTGCGGATAACATCAATCCGAGGAAAGCTGAGCTTGCCAATTTCATTTTTTTTCTCATCATCTTTTTTTGTTTTAATGAGGTTAATAAATAAATTAACTCAAGCCAATCAAATACATAAATGCAGTAGTTGGTTAACTTGTTTTGAAAAAAATAAAGTGAAGAGAAATTTTTGTTAGAAAAATTCTTCGCCTTTATTCCCGAAAGCATTTTGAAGTGAAGCACTTCTGTTAGTGGCAGGTCTCCTGACTTTCTCCTTATTTTTACGCCTTCCCGATGGTTAATCAGTGGCAAAATGTAAAAACTTACAGAGCTTACAGTTGCGGGTACAGTTCAGGTTTTTCACCTGATTCCCTATTAATTCCAGACGTTAAATCTGAAAACCAATAACGCAGCAAATGTATAACAAAATTTTAAAATGCAAAATTTTATGATGAAATGTTTATGAACATAAATAAAATTAGCTGTTTATATGTTGAGCGGTAATCCATGCGGTAGTCCATGCTGCTTGGAAATTAAAACCTCCGGTAAGGGCATCAATATCTAGCACTTCTCCCGAAAAAAATAAGTTGGGGTGTAGTTTACTTTCCATGGTTTTAAAGTTAACTTCATTAAGTTTTATGCCTCCGCAGGTAACAAATTCTTGCTTAAAGGTAGTTTTTCCTTCAGAAAAATATTCATCGGCAGCTAAGATGTTGGTTAAAAGTTGAAGTTGTTTTTTAGAAACATCTCCCCAATTGAGGTGTTCATCAATAGTAGCTTTCTGCAAAAAATATAAGGTTAATTTTTTAGGGAAATCAAACGGAAAAGCATTGCTTACTTTTTTGGTAGCAACCGTAGTTTTAAAGCCAGTTAATTGTGCTGTAATTTGTTCTGCGGATAAGTTGGGTAACCAATTAACAAAATAGGTAAAGTTATAGTTCTTTTCTTGCAGGAAACGAGCTGCCCAAGCACTTAGTTTTAATACTGCCGGACCACTCATTCCCCAGTGGGTAATTAATAACGGACCTTCTTCTTTGTAGTTACTTTCTTTAATTTTTATAGCAACATGGTTTGCACTAATTCCCTGAAGTTCGCAAATGGGGTGTTGAGGTAAATTAAATGTAAAAAGAGATGGAATTGGTGGTTGAATGGTATGTCCTAAATCGGTTAAGAACTGATATTGCTCTGCTTTGTTAAAACCTCCTGCGGTTACTACAGTTTTTTCTGCTGTAAATTCTCCGTTGTTGGTAGTTAGTTCAAAGCCATCAGTTAAGGGTAAAATTTTTTCTACTTTGGTTTCAGTAATTATGGCTATTTTATGCTTTTTAGCAAGGTGTAAAAAGCAATTCACTATGGTTTCGGAAGTGTTGGAAACAGGAAACATTCTTCCGTCACTTTCAATTGTTAGTTCAATATTTTTTGATGCAAACCATTCAATAGTATTAAGTGGTTGAAACTGATAGAAAGCACCTAACAATTCTTTTCCCCCTCTGGGATAATAGTTACTTAGTTCTTTAGGCTCAAAACAAGCATGTGTTACATTACATCTTCCACCACCAGAAATTTTTACTTTTTTTAATAAGTGAGAAGTTTTTTCTAAAATAGCAACAGATAGGTGAGGGTGAAGTTCGGCAATATTGATAGCAGCAAAAAAACCGGCTGCACCACCTCCAATTATTATTACATCAACATGTCGCCTGCTCATAAAAGTGATTGAAAATGGTTTTTATAAGACAAAGCTACTTCTTTATTTATAACAGTGTGTTGTTTTATTCTTCCTAAGCAGTTAACTTTTGTATGGGACAAAATAAATTCTTCGCTATCCGTATTTTCCTCACCATTAAAAATAATTCCTTTTATGTTGATATTTCGAGCTTGTAAGCTTTCTATGCTCAACAAGGTATGGTTAATGCTTCCTAAATAGTTTTGAGAAACTAAAATTACTTCAGCAGGTATTTTTTCAATTAAATCAATAATTAAATCCTTGTCATTTAAGGGGACCATTAATCCTCCGGCACCTTCAATTATTAGCTTATTGTTGGTTGTAGGCGGTTTAATTTCGTTTAAATTTATTTCAATCCCATCCATTTTAGCAGCTGCATGTGGTGACATTGGTTGAGTTAAACAATAGGCTTCTTTATGAAAAACAGATTTCTGATTGCTAACAAGGTTTTTTACTTTATTAGTATCCGAATTTTCTAAATCTCCTGCTTGCACTGGTTTCCAATAATCGGCTTCTAAGGCTTCGGTTAAAATAGCTGAAACGATTGTTTTGCCTATGTTGGTTCCTATCCCTGTTATAAAATAATTCATTAATTATATTTTTAATGTATTTACTAAATTATCAACTTCTTTTTTTGAATTAAAACTATGCAAACAAATTCTCAAACGTTCTTGTCCCTTAGGAACTGTTGGAGAAAGTATTGGTCTTACATCGAAACCATTTTGTTGTAGTTTATCTGCCATTGCTTTAACTTCGTTATTACCGGGAACAACAATACATTGTATAGGACTATCTGAATAGATAATTTGAGATTTGAAATTTGAGATTTGAGATTTAAAGTTAGTTATGAGTTCTTTTAATTGGTCAATTCTTGATAAATTTTGAAGCAAAAACTCATGAGCATTTTTTATGGTAATAATGTTATGAAGCGGTAAAGCTGTAGTATAAATAAAAGCTCGGGAGAAGTTAATTAAATAATCTCGTAACTCATTACTACCTAAAATTGCTGCACCATGTACACCAAAAGCTTTTCCGAAAGTTACAATTCGAGCAAAAATGTCATTTTCTAAGCCTAACTCACTCACTAATCCTTTTCCATTACCAAAAATACCTACAGCATGTGCTTCATCTACAATCAGTGCAGCGTTGTATTTTTTACAAATAGCAACTATTTCGGTGAGTGAGGCATGGTCACCATCCATAGAATAAACAGATTCAACTACCACATATATCAATCCTTTAGCGTTGCTTAGTTTTTGTTCTAATACAGTTAAGTTATTATGAGTAAAAGAGAAATGAGTTGCATTACTAAGCCTAATTCCATCTCTTATGGAGGCGTGGATAAATTCATCATAAATAATAGTATCGTTTCTTTGTGGTAGACATTGAAAGAGTCCAATATTAGCATTATAGCCCGAATTGAAAATTAGAGCAATAGAAGTGTTATAAAAGTTGGCTAAAAAAACTTCTGTTTCTTCGGTTAATTCATAATTTCCGGAAATTAATCGTGAACCTGTTGCTCCATAATTTAAGAGTTTAGGTGTGTTATTGTTTATATGGTGAATTACTGCTTCTTTAGCAAAACCTAAATAATCATTAGAGCAAAAATCAATTAAATTTTTATTATGCTGAAGTGTTCTAAAAGCATTGTAGGATATACTTTTACTAATCCGTTCGTTTATAAATTTATTGTGGTCGAGCATTTTTTTGTTTACTGATAGTGTTATCAATTTTACATGGCTAAAGTAAGATTTTTAGTGTAAGCTTAATAATAAATGATAAGTGGATTTTACACATTTCAGATTAAGTAATTATACTTAAACAAATAGGAATAATTTAAGTGATAAGCCGTAAAAAACAAATCCACTTGAGTAGTAACTTTATGACAACAATTATTGATAAAAAATTAAATGATAGAACAAGCTAACTTTTCGCTTCAAAAAGTAATTAACAAATTATTAGAAATTACCACTAAAGAAAAAGACATTGATACTTTTTTGACAAAATCTTTAGATATTATTGTTGATGAAATAGAATTATTAGGTTTTTTGAATAAAGGAATAATATTTCTGAAAAGAAATAATGAGTTTATGAAAGTTATTGCTCATAAAAATATAGATGAAGCAGTACTTCAGGAATGTGGAAATATTAGAAAAAAAGATTGTGTATGTGGAAAAGCCTTATGTTCAATTACGCATCAATTTAAAAAAGATGTTGAAAAAATTCAAGATAATAAGGTAATACTTACGGAAAAAAATATATGTTCTTTTCCTATTAATTATAAAGATAATTGTTATGGTGTTTTAACACTTTATTTAAAAGATGAATTATATTATTATGAAACTACAGTAAATGAAATTACCTCTATATGTAATACTATAGGATTAGTTATTCATGAAAAAAGAATGCAACGATATGCAGATTTTGTGAAAAATAAACTAGATGTAAGTTATGGAGATCAGTATTTTAAACATCTTGCTAATTTTTTTATAGAAGAGTTTAAAATGAAGTATTGTTTTATTGGGACTTATGATAAAAATTTGAAGCAAATTAGCTCCATTGTATTTATGGATAATCATAAACAATTAGATAATATTATTTGTGACATAGAAAATTCTCCAAGTGGAGTTTTATTAAGAGACCATTTTTCTATGTTTCCAAAGAATGTTCAAACTATTTTTCCGGATGATATTGAATTAAAAAAATATGATATTCAAAGTTATGTTGGAATATTATTACATAATGAGAATAAAATTCCTGTTGGAGCTATAGTATTAATGCATGATAGAACTATAGATGAAGAAGAACAAGAGGACATGAAACAAGTACTTTCTATTTTTACACCTAGGTTGAGAGGAGAGTGTGAAAGAAAATTATATGAAAATAATTTATTTATAGAACAAGAAAAGTATAAAAATATAATTGAAGAATTGCAAGATGTTTTTATTAGAACAAAAATTACGGATGATGGTAATGAAATAATTGAAGCATCACCCTCTGCATTTAAGATTTCAGGATATAAACCCGAAGATTTAATAGGGAAGCCACCAGGCATTTTGTATTTTGATTTGAATCAAAGGAAAGCATTTTATCAAAAACTTTTTGTAGATAAAAAAGTTGTAAATTTTCCATTAACCTTTGTAAAAAAAAATCAAGATTTAATTTATGCTAAAGTAAATGCCCAATTAATATCTGATGAAAACGGTGTTCCAACAGAAATTAGGTTGTTTGGTAGGGATATTACAGAATCTATTAATGAAGAAATAAGAAAAGAAATAGCTTATGTTGTAGCCAAAAAATCGCAACGAAGAACAATTGATATAAATACTATATCTGAGTATTTATATAAAATGCTAGGGAGAGTTACTAATGTATCTAATTTTTACATTTCATTTTTTGATGAAGTAGAAAAAACTATATTTTTTCCGGTTCATGCTGATGGAGAAAATAATAAGATTGATTTTAATATAGAAAAAGAATTTAATTTTACTGGTTTTTTTGAATACATTATTTCATGTAAATCATCTATAATTCAAAATGAAGGCGAGTTACATGAATTAATATCAAGAAATAGATTAAAAGTTCATAGAACTGTACCAAAATCATTAGTCTCCTTCCCTATAAGAAATGAAGGAAAAGTGGTAGGAGCTTTAACGGTTATGTCTTACACCACCTCAAAAACAATTTGCAATAGTGATTTGGAATTGCTTGAGTTTGTTTCTACTCAATTATCAATGATAGTGGAAAGAGAGCAATGGCAAAAAAGTTTAGTGGAGAAAGAAAAATACTTTAGAACCTTAGTAGAAAGTTCTCATGAAGTTATTGGAATTGTTGATGTTAATGGTATAATGCAATATATATCTGAATCGGTTAAAAGTATTTTAGGATATAATTCTTATGAAATGATAGGAAAGTCTTTTGTTGATTTTGTTCCAGAGTATTATATTCAACAGGTTAAACAAAATTTTTATAAAACAACTCATCGGATAAGAAATAATAATTCTGATACGGTAAAAGTTATAAATAAAGATGGTGAAACACGAATTATAAATTTTACTTTAAATAATCAACTAACAAACAATGTTGTACAGGGGATTGTTTTTAATGCTCAAGATATAACTGAAAAACATTATGCTCAAAAAAAGTTGGAGGCATCTAAGGCTAAATTAGTAGAACAAGAGAAAAATTACAGAAATATATTTAATAACTCTAATGATGGAATTGTGTTATTTGATGAAAATTTTAAGATAATAGATGTTAATAAAAGAATGACAGCTATATCTGGATTTACTAAATCTGAATTACTTGAAAGTTCAATTTTAGAAACACTACAATATAACGAAAATAATGAAACAATTAAAGAAATTAGAAAGTTAGATGGTATTAATAAAAAAAGTGTTATAGTAGAAAAAATTATCCCTCACAAGGAAAATAAAATATTTTATTGTAAAGTATTTATTAAAAAAATACTTGAAAGTGAAAATGAACAAGGATACTTTATTGCTTTTATAACTGATATAACGAAAAGTAATGAGGCCATACAAAAAGCTATTGATTTAGAAAATGCATTGCACTATACAACAAATGTTATTTATGTTGATTTGGCAGGTAAAATAATGAATGTGAGTGAAAATGTTTCTAAAAAATCAGGATACTCTAAAAAAGAATTAATAGATGCTAGTACCAAAATTTTTAATTCTAATTTCCATCCTAAAGAGTTTTTTACAGAAATGTGGAACACTATTTTAAAAGGAGATGTATGGAGTGGTGAAGTAAGAAATAAAAGAAAAGATGGTACTATTTACTGGATATATTCTACAATAATTCCTATTAGAGATATTTATAATAAAGTATCTTATTTTATTAATGTACAGCAAGATATTACAGAGGTTAAACAAGTAAAGTTAAATAGAATTAGAGATGTAATAGATGCCCAAGAAAAAGAAAAAGAAAATTTTGCGAAAGAATTACATGATGGCTTAGGACAAATATTATTAGCATCTAAAATGAATTTAAGTTCATTGCAAGAAGACATGGAAAAATTAGATGAACCAATTTTAGATGTGTACAATAATTCCATGAAATTGTTGACAGCATCTATTCAAGAAGCAAGAAATGTTTCTCATGGGTTAATGACAAGAGTTTTAGCCCAGTTTGGGTTAGCTCAAGCAATAGATGATGCTATTAATAATGTTAATATGCTTGATAAGTCCTTAGTTTTTACTTTTAAACACAATATAGAAGGGGTAAGGTTTGAAGGAGAACAAGAAAAAGCTCTATATAGAGTAATTCAGGAATTAATTACTAATATTTTAAAGCACTCAAAAGCTAATAAAGCTTCAATAAACTTAAATTTAGATAATAACCTATTGCATATTAAAGTGAAAGACAATGGAGTAGGTTTATTTAAAAATCTTAAAAACAATGGTAGTAAGGGTATAGGACTAAAAAATATTGAAACAAGACTCGATTATCTTTCTGGAACTTTTAAGATAAATGAAAAAGTTAAAAATGGCACAGAAGTTAGCATTATTGTTCCGGTTAGTTTTTTTGATAAATAGATTGGGGTTTGAAGTTTTAAACATGAACTAATAACAGATAAACAAAATAAAAATATATAAAAATGATAAACATATTAATAGTAGACGACCATCAAATAATTAGAAATGGAATAAAATTAATGCTTAGAACTGTTCCCGAATTTAATGTTATTGCTGAAGCTGAAAATGGATTAGAAGCTGTTGAGTACGTAGAAAATAATGCCGAAAATATTGATGTTATTCTTATGGATATTAGTATGCCTAAGCTAAATGGAATTGGAGCTACTAAATTAATAAAAGAAAAATTTCCTGAGTTAAAAATAATAGCCCTCACTATGCATTTGGAAGAAAGCTATATTAAAGATATGATAAAGTCAGGAGCATCTGGTTATATGCTTAAAGAGAGTGATAAAAATATTGTAGCAAAAGCAATAAATTTAGTTGCTCAAGGAGGAAACTATATTGATAAAGAAGCAGAAAATTTTTTTAAGCACTAAGACTTTAGTGCTTTTCTGATTTCTTTAGCTTTTTCGGCAGCTTGTTTATTTTTTTCAATAATATGTCCCGGACGACTCCATTTTACTTTTTCTTCAGAAGTAGGTAATGGAGTATCTTTTCTTATTTTAACTTTTCCGGTATTGTCTTTTTTCTTTTCTGAAGGTGTTAACCCTAAAAGATTAAACAATTGCATATCTTCATTATCTCCCGGATTTGGAGTAGTAAGCAATTTATCTCCTGCAAAAATAGAACTTGCTCCAGCCATAAAACATAATGCCTGACCTTCTTTACTCATTTGCATTCTTCCTGCAGATAGTCTTACCGTACTTTTTGGGAAAACAATTCTTGTGGTAGCTATCATTCTAACAACATCCCAAATAGGAACAATTTCTTGTTCTTCTAAAGGAGTTCCTTCAACAGGAACCAATGCATTTATCGGAATAGACTCAGGAGCTTCACTTAGTTTTTGTAGCCCCATTAACATACCAATTCTATCATCAACCGTTTCTCCCATACCTATAATTCCGCCCGAACAAACTTTTAAAGCACTTTTTCTAACATTTTCTAAGGTTTCAATTCTATCGTTAAACCCTCTTGTAGAAATTACTTCTTTATAATATTCCTCAGAAGTATCTATGTTATGATTGTAATAATGTAAACCTGCCTCAGCTAACCTGCTAGCCTGACTTTCCGTTACCATTCCTAAAGTACAGCAAACCTCCATATTCATAGCACTTAAGCCTTTTACCATTTTTATTACTTGATCAAAATCTTTTCCATCTTGAACGTTTCTCCAAGCAGCTCCCATACAAACTCTGGATGAACCTGTAGCTTTTGCAGCCTCTGCCTTAGCCAATACTTCATCTAATGGCATTAAATCATTTTTTTCTATGTTGGTATGGTATCTTGCTGCTTGCGGACAATAACCACAATCTTCCGGACAACCACCTGTTTTTATAGAAATAAGTTTACTTACTTGAATTTTTAACGGATCGTGATATTGACGATGCACGGTGGCTGCCTCATATATTAACTCCATTAAAGGTTGGTTGTATATTGCTAAAATTTCTTCTTTTGTCCAGTGTTTATTATTGTCCATATTTATTGTTTTGTGAGAGAGCAAAGATAATAGAAAAATAGTTGAATTGATAAATCCTAAACTTTTAACTTTACCAACTTTATAAATTTTCTACTTATGAGAATAGATATCATTACCGTTTTACCTGAATTATTAGAAAGTCCATTTAATGCTTCTATATTAAAAAGAGCTCAAGAAAAAGGCTTGGTAGAGGTTGTTGTACATAATTTAAGAGACTATTCGACTAATAAACAAAAAAGTGTTGATGATTATGCTTTTGGTGGTGGAGCAGGAATGGTGTTACAAATTCAGCCTATTGCAGATTGTATAGAAAAATTAACAGTTGAAAGAACATATGATGAAATAATCTACATGACACCTGATGGTGAGACATTTAATCAGAAAATAGCCAATCAACTTTCTCTATATAAAAATATTATCATTCTTGCAGGACATTACAAAGGGATAGATGAAAGATTAAGAGATCTTTATATTACCAAAGAAATTTCTGTTGGAGATTATGTGCTAACAGGTGGAGAATTACCTGCAGCAATGGTGTGTGATGCCATTATTCGATTAATTCCGGGAGTTATTAGTGATGAAACATCTGCATTAACAGATTCTTTTCAAGATGGTCTGTTATCACCACCGATATATACCCGTCCGGAAGATTATAAAGGAATGAAAGTGCCGAAAATTTTATTAAGTGGCGATCACAAAAAAATTGAACAATGGCGAGAAAAACAAGCTTATAAAAGGACTAAAGAAAGAAGACCTGATTTACTTGATTAGTAAATCAGGTCTTTAGATGCGATAAAACTAGTAAGTTATTCCTTAATAAATTTTATGTTAGTTTTATTGTTTCCATTTTTTAGACTTATAAAATACATGCCATTATTTAAACTGCTTGTTTCCAATAGAATTTTATTTACTCCTTTAGTAGTTAAGTGCTGATTATTCAAAATAATTCTTCCTGATACATCATAAATAGTAATTACAGTAATTTCGGTAGAGTTGGTGTTAAATTCTAATACACCATTATTAGTAATTGGGTTAGGATAAACAGTAGGATTAGAAATATTATCCTCAATTTTAACAGAAACTATGTCTGAGTATTCAAATTTACCATCAAAATCGGTTTGTTTTAATCGATAATAAGATGTGCCAATATAAGGTTTTTCATCTAAAGAGTTATAAGATTTAAGTTCTGGAGAGTTTCCAGCTCCATCAACAATGCCTATTACTTCAAAATTTTCTCCATCAATAGATTTTTCAATGGTAAAGTAATCGTTATTGATTTCAGAAATAGTTTTCCAATCTAATACTACATTTCCAGATTCTTTAATATAATTAGCATTAAAGCTCAATAATTTAATTGGTAATACGGTTGCTCCTACAAAGTAAGGGCAATGTTGCGAATGCGTACAGGTTGATGGTACCGTAAAGGTATAACAGAAAACATAGTTATTACCAACGGTTAATCCGGAGAATGTTAAGCTAGATAACGTCCCTGTTTGAATTGCACCACCACAAGTAGCGTTATATAAAGACCATGAAAATCCTGTCACATTGCCACCACTACAGTTGGAGGTGATGATTACATTAAAATCAACGCTAGTAGCAGTTGCTTGAAAAGAATAACAAAAAGTATTAGCACTACTTGGTTGTAATTCTGGAACAAAAGGAGAAGTTTGGCAATCAGCCACAACAGTTGTAGTAGTTGGATTAGTTGGATATCCTGATGCAGTTCCACAAGGTGTAGAACATTGATCACAAGGAGGGTCTGGTTCTCCTGTGCTTATACAAAACTCAGCACTGCCACCATTACCACATGGACCTCCGGGAGAATAACATACTTGTACGTAGTATGTGTTTCCAACAGTTAATCCTGAAAGTGAGTGTAAGTCATCCAGTGGAGTTCCCGATAAACAAGATATTTCAGATCCTACACACGAACCTGTTGCTGCATAAACATTGGATGAAATATGACAACCACTTGTTGCTGTTACATCAATATTTACAAACATACTAGTTCCTGTTGCAGTAAAAGAGTACCATGAACATTGAGAACCGGCAAACAAACAAGAACTAGCTGCTTGAGTTCCACCACTACAGGTAGTTCCATTAATACAAGAAGCACCTGATGTTAATGTTGTAGCTGTTGGGCAAGTTCCGTTAGTTGTAGGAGTACACGCACCTCCTGCAAAAGTAAAAGTGGTAGTTAAAAAGGATGAAAGTATAAATAGATATAATTTTTTCATATAAATAAAGGTGTTTTTTGTTTATTAGGATTATTCCGTTATATAAGTAGAAACGGGAGTAAAGTCTTTTGCATAGATTATTGAATAAGGCAGGATTTTAATTTTAGTTTGTTCATCTACAATAATGTATTCTACTTCTTCTGCTTTTCTTTTTTCGTTTACAGTAAATAAAATTTCATTATCTATTAAAGGAATTCTTTCCGTTGCTTTGTAAATAATTTGGTAAGTACCTTCTTTTGGTAACTCTTTGGCAAAAGTAATTTCACTTATTGTTTGAACTTGTTCCTTCTCAACAGTTTTAGAAACGTTATTTTGACTATACAAAAATGAAGTTGTAAAAGTTATAAATGAAATAGTAGTTATAAGAAATTTCATATTTTAATTAGTTTTATAAGTAAATCCACTTAGAAAATTTTAACAAAAATACTTATTTTGAACGTAAAATTTAAAACAGATTTAATTATTTTGTTAATTTTAAGTAAGTTATCAAAGTTGTTAGGAATTCAACAAAACGTATATTTGCAACAAATATTAATTTTATGAAAAAGAATTTATCAATACTATTATTTTTCCTTGCTTTTGTAGAAGGTGGAGCAGTAATGTGTGTGGAATTATGTAGTGCTAAAATTTTATCGCCTTATTTTGGGACTTCTATTTATGTATGGGCAGCAGTATTGGGAATAACCTTAACGGCATTAACTTCGGGATATTATTTCGGAGGTTATCTATCTTCAAAAAAGAGTACTACCAAAGCAGTAGCTTGGCTAATGTTAATTGGTGGTTTATTGCTTGCTGTAACACCAGTAATTAGCAACTTTATTTTACCTATTACCATCAACTTTTCATTAATAACCGGAACTATAGTTTCATTAATGTGTTTTTTATTTCTCCCGTTAATGTTATTTGGAGCCGTTTCGCCAATGCTTATTAATTTGCTTACTTCACAAGCAAACGAATCCGGTAAAAATAGTGGGACAGTTTATGCAGTATCTACTTTAGGAGGTATATTTTCTACTTTTTTAGTAGGGTTTTATTTGTTGCCAACTTTTGGCATCACAGTTACTTTGTATGCGTATGGCATGTTAGTATTATTTACAGCTATTGTTTTATTTGTTTCTTCAAAAAATATAGATATGAAAGTAGCAATAGTGGCACTTTTTGCTTTAATATCTTTAAATTTTTCTAACCATAAAACTCCCGGAGTTATTGTTGAATCTGAAGGGGTTTTAGGAAATATAAAAGTAATGGATAGACAGTATCCCAATGGAAAAGTGTATAGGGAATTGATGGTAAATAACATTTCTCAAACCATTATGGATAGAAATAATCCAAACGAAAGTTTGTGGAATTATGTAGATGTTTTAATGTATAACATTAACAATTATAGTAATGGAAAAAAAGCATTGTTGTTAGGAATGGGAGGTGGAACAGTTTATAAACAGTTAATTGCTAATGGTTATAAGGTTGATATTGTAGAAATAGATGCACGAATAGAAAAGTTAGCAAAAGAATATTTTTATATTGGGAAAGATGTTGAAGTAATTATAGATGATGCCAGACATTATATTCGTACAACAGACAAAAAATACGATGTTATTATTTACGATTTGTACCATAGTGAAACCCCTCCAGTTCATTTAATGACAAAAGAAGCATTTGCAGATATCCAACAACAATTAAATGAAAATGGAATGTTAGTAGTAAATTTTTATGGTTTTATAAGTGGAAGCAAAGGAAGAGCTGCTCGTTCTTTATATACAACTTTAAAACATACTAATTTTGATATTCATTTAATTGCAACAGACGGAGAAGAACACCAACGAAATTTATTATTTATGTGTGGAAAGAATGAGTTAAAAGCTAAGCAACAAATTATTCATAAAATGATTTACGAAATGGATATGAATTTTAATGACGCACTATTATTAACAGACAACAAACCTGTTTTAGAACATATTTATTTAGAAGCTGCCCTTCAATGGCGAAAAGATTACAACGAACTGAATGCCAAGAATTTTTTGAGGTAGCTAAAGTTTTCATTTTTTACTTGGCCCGAAGAATTTATTAAAGGTACTTTTGCACCTTTTTTCACAAAACCTAACTAAAAATGAAGAAATATTTCAATTTATTTGATTTAACACAAAAAGTAAATTACAGAACAGAAGTATTATCCGGTTTAACAGTTGCTTTAGCACTCGTTCCCGAAGCAGTAGCTTTTTCATTATTAGCAGGATTATCTCCACTAACTGGTTTGTATGCAGCTTTTGTAATGGGTTTAGTTACTGCTATTTTAGGTGGTCGTCCGGGAATGATTTCAGGAGCTACAGGAGCTGTTGCTGTTGTTTTTGTAGGACTAATAGCTGTGTTAAAACAACAAAACCCCGATATTTCAGTAGATGAAATTACCCAATATGTTTTTGCCACAGTAATACTTGCGGGTGTTTTACAAATATTAGTAGGTATATTAAGGTTAGGAAAGCTAATGCGTTTAGTACCTCACCCTGTAATTTTTGGTTTTGTAAATGGTTTGGCAATAATTATTTTCATGTCTCAGTTAAGCCAGTTTACAACGGATAGTACAGACCCAAATGCACCTTGGATGCAAGGTGCACAACTATTCACTTTCCTGGGATTAGTATTGTTGTCTATGTTAATCATTTGGGGCTTACCTAAGCTTACTAAAGTTGTTCCGGCTGCATTAACAGCTATTTTAGTAATTTTTGGATTGGTTTATTTTCTAGATATAGATACAAGTACTGTAGGAGATATTGCTTCTGTAAAAGGTGGATTTCCCCCATTACATATGCCCACAATTCCGTTGGATTTAGATACTTTGTTATTAATTTTTCCTTATGCAGCAATTGTTGCAGGGGTAGGACTAATAGAAAGCTTACTAACACTAAACATTGTAGATGAAATTACTGAAACCAGAGGGAGAGGTAATAAAGAAGCTGTAGCACAAGGCGTTGCTAATGTTTGTTCGGGTTTTTTATCAGGAATGGGTGGTTGTGCTATGATAGGTCAGAGCTTAATTAATATTTCTTCAGGAGCAAGAGCAAGACTATCAGGAATTGTAGCAGCTATTATGTTATTAGTTTTTGTAATGTTTGGATCCGGATTAATTGAAAAACTACCTATGGCAGCACTTACCGGTTTAATGATTATGGTTTCCATTGGCACCTTTGAATGGGCAAGTTTAAAAACATTTAAACGTATGCCTAAATCGGATGTTTTTGTAATGGTTATGGTTACTTTAATTACCGTATTCTTACATAACTTAGCATTGGCAGTAATTATAGGAGTAATAATAGCTGCACTTGTTTTTGCATGGGATAATGCCAAAAGAATTAGAGCAAGAAAACACATTGATGAAAACGGAGTAAAACATTATGAAATTTATGGTCCATTATTTTTTGGTTCAGTAATAGCTTTTAATGAAAAGTTTGATGTTTTAAATGACCCAGATGAAGTAATTATAGATTTTGAAGAGAGTAGAGTGGTGGATATGTCTGCAATTGAAGCGTTAAATAAATTGACAGAACGATATGATAAATTAGGCAAAAAAATTCATCTTAAACATTTAAGTGCAGACTGTAGGGCTTTACTTAAAAATGCAGATAAAATAATTGATGTTAATGTTATGGAAGATCCTACCTATAAAGTTGTTGTGGATAGAATTTAAAATCTTAAAAATAAGTATTTATACGTAGTTGTTTTCAGTATTACCTACATTGTATACAGCTTTGAGTACTTTTAAATTTGTCATATTAATTAGAGATTTTACTAACTAAAAATAGTTATATGGAAACAATTAATATATTACTGGTTGACGACCATACATTGATTAGAGAGGGACTGAAATTAATTCTTAAAAAGAATAAGAATTTTAAAATAATTGGTGAAGCTTCTAATGGAGTAGAAGCAATAAGGTATATTGATAAGAATGCTGAAAAAATTCATGTGGTAATGTTAGATATTACTATGCCGGAATTAGATGGTTTTGAAGTAGCTAAAATTATTAAACAAAACCATCCTGAAATTAAAATTTTGGCATTAACCATGCATAGCGAAGAATCTTACATTACAAAAATGATAGATGTTGGTGTTCATGGCTATGTATTAAAAGATTCAAATTTAGAAGATTTATCAACAGCTATAAAAACTATTTTAGAAGGTAAACCTTATTACAGTAGTGATGTGTCTGCAATTATGATAAATAGTTTAATGAATAAAGATAAAAAGAAAGATAATAGCGAATTAGACAATCTTACAGATAGAGAAGTACAAATTATCAATTTAATTACGGAAGGTATGAAAAGTAGTGAAATTGCCGATCAACTTAGGTTATCTACCAGAACAATTGAGGTGCATAGAAGAAATTTAATGAAAAAATTAGATGTTAAAAATACAGCAGAATTGGTAAGTTTTGTTTTAAAGAGTAAATTAATTTCATAGTTAATTTAGATAGAGTAGTAAGTTGTAAAGCCCTTGGAACTTTTTCAGGGGCTTTACTTTTAAACTATTTTTTTTGTAATATACTCTGAATTAAAAAGTCTTAGTGCCCCCATATATTTTAATTGGAAAGAAATTAAATCACCAATATGGTAATCTTTATCTGATTTTTCGATATCTAATACCAACATATCAGAACTAGCGCCAACAATAGTTATATTTTTATCTTCAGGAATTATTAAATCTGAGTTGGCAACATCTAATACACCTAAGTCTATAATAGCTCTGTGATGTGTTTTTCCATAGTCATCGGGATTAACTTCAAATTCTTCTCCGCTAGGATTTTCTCCCATAGCACCTGTAGGGTTTATAGGTTTTTCGGTTATTTCTATAATTTCAGCATAGAGTTTAAAAACATCGGTTTCCATGCCTTCAAAAGTTTCTCCGGTAATTAAGTTGTTACCAAAAAACAAGGCTTCACCAACTCTAAAATGGTTAATCCCGGCAGGTAGTTGTTTCATTAATAACAATGGAATTACTACACTTGTTCCACCTGTAACCCAAGGTATTTTTCTATTAAATTTGGCTTCTATTAATTGTTTGTATAAACTTAATTGCACCATTTTATCTTCCGATGGATAAACTCCGTGCAAGCAGTTAAGATTGGTCCCTATTCCTGTAACTTTTATATTAGGTAATTTAAAAATAGAACCATAGAAGTCCATTAAATCATCACCCATAACACCTTCACGCAAATCTCCCAACTCTACCATAATAATAACTTTATGGGTTTTGTTTTGCCTAACGGCTTCTTCAGAAAGCCATTTTATAGTTTCAAATTCGGTATTAAAACTAGCATCAGCATACTGAACAATTTTTTTGATACTTCTTTTTGCCGGAGGCTTTATGTAAACGGTATCAATTTCCGGAGCAAGCTTTTTAATCTTTACCAAATTACTTACACGAGCATCACAAATTTCTTTAATATTTAATTTAAGTAATTCTTTAAGGTAAAACTCGTTGCCACATAATAGTTTACTTACTACAGCCCATTCTATATTATTCGACTTAAAAAGCTTATCGAGGTAGTTGTAGTTCTTTTTTAGTTTATCTCTGTAAAGTTCTATAAAAGCCATAATTCTATTATTTTATAATTTTTCTGGGAATATCTTCGGGCAAACGGGTAAGTAGTTCGTAATTTAATTGGTGACTCATCTCTCCAAAAGAGTTGACAGATATAGTAATTCCATTTTGTTGCCCAATCAAAACTACTTCATCCCCCTTCTCAACTTCAGGTATATTAGTAATGTCAACAATCATCATGTTCATATTAACAAAACCAATTACATCTACACGATGACCTCTTATAATTGCTTTTCCTTGATTACTTAATGAGCGACTAAAACCATGCGCATATCCAACAGGAATAGTAGCAATTTTCATATCTGTTTCGGCCAACACTGTTGTTCCGTAACTGATGTATTCTCCAACTGCTACAGCTTTTGTTCCCATAACATAACTTTTCCAGGTAATTAAAGGTTCTAAAGGATTAGTGTTGATTTTATTTTTAGTGTAGTATTTCATTTGCGATTCTCTGCTAGGCCAAAAACCGTATTGCATTATTCCCACACGAACTAAATCGTTTATAGTTTGAGGGTAATTAATAATAGCAGCTGAACACGCTAAATGTTTCTGCCTGAAATCTATATTATTACTTTTAAAAAATTTGTAAACCCTATTGTAAACAACAATTTGTTTTTTTACTCTAAAGTAATTGGTAATACTTTCTGCTCCGGCAAAATGAGTGCATAACCCTTTTACATCTAAGTGTTGTTTATTGTCTTCAATAAAATGAATAACATCTTTTAGTTCATCTACACAAAAACCTGTTCGGTTCATACCCGTTTCAATTTCTATGTGCACAATGGCTTTTTTCTTTAGTCGTTTAGCAATTTTAACAGCCTTTTGTAATCTTTCTAAATCGAATACAAAAAATTCAATGTTTAAATTGATGGTCCATTCCAGTTCCTGTGTAGAATCTGCAACCCCCATAATTAATACAGTGCTTTCTCCATTGCTTACTTTTTTAAAGCGATATGCTTCGTAAGCACTGAAAACAGAAAAATGATTTACACCAACCTCTTCAGCCATTGGAGAAAAAGTTTCTATGCCGTGTCCGTAGGCATTTCCTTTAATTACAGATGAGAAAATACAAGATTCGCCAATGAGCGAACGTATAAATGTTAGGTTGTTTTGATATGCGCTTTTACTTATTTCTATTGTTGAGGTAACATCCATTTTAAAGGTACTATCTTAAGTTAATAATTTTTGGGCTACGTTAATAAACATAGCAGTTCCTATTGGAGCAATTTCATCCGGAAAATCGTAATCAGGATTATGCAGTCGTGGAGTATTTTCACCCGATCCCAATCCAAACATTGCTCCTTTATATATAGTAGTGAAAAGTCCAAAATCTTCTCCCCAAGGAAAAGGTGATGGTTTTTCTAGCGTGTCAAAATTGTTATCTGTGGCAGTTTGTTTAATAATATCAACTATTTCGGGATTGTTTTCATTGGCTTCAAAAGCTTCTGTAAAAGAAATAGCAATGGTTAATTGTTCTTCTTTAGCAATGTTCTCAGCTAAAGCACTTATTTTATCCGTAAGTTCTTTTGTCCGTTCATTACTAAGTGTTCTTATGGTAAAATGCGTTTCACCATATCCTGCTGAAGTACCGTAAGCTTTACTTCCTATGTGTGTATAAATGGGAGTAATAACCGTGTAATGTTCATCATCTTCAATATTTCTGGCAAGCGCTAACGTTTGTTGTGTTATCTTACTTATTGCCAATGAAGGGTTAATGCCTTTGTGTGGTTCGGCAGCATGAGAGGTTTTTCCTGTAAGCTTAATAATAATACTGGTTACAGAAGGAGTAAAGTTGCCATATTTATACACTATTTGTCCTTTTTTGTACCCCGGAACATTGTGTAAGGCAATAGCATAATCAGGTTCAATTTGCTTAAAATTAGCATCTGCCAATACTTCTTTAGCACCTTCTCCATTTTCTTCTGCAGGTTGATAAAGCAATACCACTCTTCCTCTTTCAGGTCGATTGTTGCTATAATATTTCCCTGCAGCAGCTATTATACTCATGTGTCCGTCATGTCCACATAAGTGAGCTTTTCCTTCAGTTTTAGATATGTAATTAAAAGTATTAATTTCCTGAATAGGTAGAGCATCCAGTTCGCAACGAAGCATTACTGTTTTTCCTGGAGCTTTTCCGTTAAAAACAAAAGCAACGCCCGTTTTACCTAAATGTACCATTTGGTCGGGTTGGAGTTGATCAAAAAAAGCAATAATTCTTTTTTTGGTTTCAAATTCTTCTCCTGAAATTTCAGGATGTTGATGCAGTTCTTTTCTGAGAATTGTTATTTCGGTATCCATGTTTTTCTGTAATATGATATAGAGGTTGAGCTGTTAAGTTCGAGTTCGAGGCTTTCGTAGTTTTTAAAATCAAGCGTTTACTTTCGTAAATAACTGATTTTAAAACAAGATTAACGATGAAATCGGACTTAACAGACAGACTCTATTTATTTTTTTAAACGCATTTCTAAATACGGATTAGTAAATCCCATTTTTTCATATAAAAATTTAGCAGGATTATCTTTTTCAACATGTAATGCAATATCGCCTTCGGTGTTTGCTATGGCTTTTTGCATGATTTGTTTTCCAACGCCTTTTCCTCGTTGGTTTTTGTTTACGGCAATGTAAACTAAAATATTTTCGGGAATATAACCACTCATCCCTGTTTTGTTGATGATGGTAGCTCCCACAATTTCGTTATTTTCTATGGCTAACAAAATTAACCCACCTTTGTTTGGCGTAAACACATAATCAATACATTTTTGGATAGCCTCTTTGGCATCTCCGTATTGATCTAGATGTTCGTATAAAAAGTTGACAATTTTATTGTCATTAAAAATTGAGTGTTTTCCTGTTTGTGGTGTTATAAGTAAAATTTCCATTGTTTGTCTTGATTATTAATTTAAGAATTAATTTAAATAAAGTACATCAAGAAAAGTCAGCGATAGAAATATGATAAAAGAAAAGTGATAATTAAATTGAGAATCATCTTTTTTGTTTGGTTTCAGGCAAAGTTACTATTAATTAAGGCTAATTCCAAAAATGACCTACCGCTTAGGGTTTTTTAAGAATAAAAATCAATACTGACCTAACTAAAAAGTTCGATTATAAAAAAACTAATAACTTACACCTAATACCCGAGCGAGGGCAATCGAACAAACGGTGCGAAATCCTGAGTAATCGGATCCCATAAAATTAGAATTGCCAATTCCTTAGTTTTATGAGGATTCTCGAAAATCAATCAAATCAGAGATTTGAATATTTTCGGAGCCGGGAAATGCGGTGGCATGTGGGTAAAGATTACAAAGGATTTGGCGTTTGTTCTTGATTTTTGGCTCTTGGAATTTACCCTGAGCTTAGCCGAATGGGTCAAGAAAAAGAGCGTATAATTGCATAACTATCCCTATTCAGAACAAGATTTCAAGCAAGGATACTATTATTTAGAGCTAATTCCAAAAATGAGAATGATGTTAGGTTTTTTTAAGAATAAAATGATTGGCTTTTAAAAGAAAGATATTTTAAACCATTAATTTAGCAGAAACCAAAACTTAAAAACAACATGGCAAAAATAAAATTTAAAGGAGACGAAATAAACACCAGTGGAACACTTCCATCTGTTGGTTCGCAAGCAAAAGAATTTCAGTTAGTAGCAACCGATTTAAGTACTAAAACATTAAACGATTTTAAAGGAAGTAAATTAATCTTAAACATTTTCCCTAGTATAGATACAGGTATTTGTGCTGCATCAGTAAGAAATTTCAATAAAAAAGCAGCAGACTTAGAGAACACAAAAGTATTGTGTATTTCTAGAGATTTACCTTTTGCTCAAAAAAGATTTTGTGGGGCAGAGGGAATAGAAAATGTGGTAATGTTATCGGACTTTAAAACGGGACAGTTTGGTAAAGATTACGGACTGGAAATGTTAGAAGGACCTTTAACGGGGTTACACTCAAGATGTATTGTGGTGTTAGATGAAACCGGAAAGGTAGTTTACACAGAACAAGTAGAAGATATTGTGATAGAACCTGATTATGAAAAAGCATTAGCAAGCATTTAATTTGGGTTTTTAAAATATTTTGATTAACTTTTGAGGCGTAAGAACGAATTATTAACCAATAAAACCGTTAAGTTATGAAACGACCATAAGTAAAAGTTTCTTCACAGTAAGGAATGATTATTTTGGGAGTTACATTTGACTGGTTTTATAAAATAAATATAAACAAATGAGACTAAGAAGATTATACCTACCCATTATTTTAGGAGCAATTATTTTAAATAGTACTAACTTGTTTGCTCAATATGCAACTCAAATTAAAGATGTAGATGAGTTGAAACAAGAAGACAAAGTAATAATTGAAAGTTACCCTAATGTTTTTAAAGGTGCTGAAATTAATAAGGTAGAAAGATTAAACTCAAAACATGCTAAAGTTTATTACTCAGTAGATGGAAATGAATTTGAAGCAGTTGTAAATGCTGACAGGAAAGATTTGTTGTTAGTAGCTACTTGTAAGGTAATTAAGAATGACGATTTACCTCAATTGGTAAAAAATGTTTTTACAAAAGAGATAAAAGGGAAAATAGAAAAAGCATACGAAGTTATCACTCCTTATTCCTCTGAAATATATAGAATTGACTATGTTAAAAAAGATGGAGCATTAAAAAGTATTTTTTATAACGAACTGGGAGCAGTACAAAAAGCACCTTATTAGTTGTACAATTATGCATAACAAAAAAGCAGCCTTGAAAACTCTAAGGCTGCTTTTTTTATATGTTATAGCTTGGGGTGTTTAGTTGATTATGAACATTTGGTATATGATTTCGTAAGGGATTGTGGGTTTTAAATTTATCAGTTTACCACTCAAAATTGATGCAGGTAAAAATGTTCGAAAACCTCTGAAACTCGTATGAATTATACACATTGTTAGGGGCTGTACTTTAATTATTATTCCTTTTTGGTATAATTTTATCAGAAATTTTCCTAATTGCTGAAATTCCTGGTGATTTTATACCTTTTTGATGTTTAGCCAACCCCATTTTTATCAAGTATTCCATTTCTGACAATTCTTTATTTGAAGCAAAACTATACTTATACTGAGACCTTAATGCATTAAATGTGTCAAACAAGTAAAAAGAGTTTTTATGAATCGTAGAAATATAATTTGCAATTTGTTCTTTCCAACCATTAGGGCGCTCAAATATCAGAAACAATACTAATTCATGTTTCCTTATTGGATTAGTTTCATTTTTTAAGTTGTCATATAATAAAGGCCCCATTTTATTAGAGAATAAATAGTTTTTAAAAATTCCAACAATATTGGTAGGGATACATTGTATTACCCGATTCAAACGTTGTTCGAATGTTTCTCCCCAATCACCAGCAAGCATAAAGCCTTGACCTTCAAAAGCTGCGTAACCTCTGCTTGCTAAAATTGGAGACATTGCAATTAATACTTTTGATACTTGCATCCATGATCTCATAATTTCAGATAATAACTCTCTTTTTATTTCTGGTGCAACATAATCACTATTTCTTAATGCGACTGATGACGCTCGAATTTTTTGCATTAATACAATTAGAGAATATTCATGCATAATTGTCTGAACAGTTTGATTATAAGCTTTTTTTTGGTCATATGTTCTATCTGCGTATTTGTCTTTAACTTCTACAGGTAGTTTTGATTGGTTCACATCTTCGCCAATTTCTTTTTTTATTTCGCTTATACTTTCATCTGAAGGTTTCCATTTTATAGAATCAAAAGGATTCATTTTTTCAGGTAGTCCAACTTTTTCTTCGACTACATCACATGCATTTTTTATATCTGTGATTAAAAATTTTAATGCATCATCTCTATTTCTATCTATTCCAGTATAAAACTCAATTAACTCAGGAAAGGATATGTAGATTTGATTATCAAAAATATATTTTGAAAAAGATTCGTCACTATGCATCCTTTGTGCTGCAAAATAAAATATCCAGTACGTAAATCGGAAAGTAAATTCAGAATTCCTTGCAACAATTATGTTGTTTTGATATAATATGTCAAAAACTAAATCAATTTCTAAATCAATCAATTTTTCCGAACAAAAACCTCTTAATTCTTCAATAAAATATTCACGGGTAAAAAAGTAATTACAATCCTTAATCATCATCTCGCAAAACCGTCCTAAAACATATTCACAATCTTTTAAATCAGGCTTAGATTTATAAGTTGGCATTTCATCCATATTAAAAAGTAGAAAAAGAACCATTTCAAGCATTTTAGTCCTATTTACTGGGCTCTCATCAAAATATTTTTCGGAAACTTTCAATAATGTTATGCAGTTAAACGGTGTTCTATGAATATTTAAAACATCTAAGTCTGATACAACTTTTGATAATACTTTATCTTCGTCTCCTATTTGTTTTATGTCATTATATGCAGAAACAACCTTGCGAACATGTCCCCTTGGTAAAGCTAAAAGATGTAAAACTTCAAATTCTCTGTTAATCGAGATTTTTTCATCTGGTGTATTAAATTTTGTTTCATCAATTTTTTGCATTACAACAAGTGGAATATTATTATACCCCTCTGCAATTTTCTTTAACATCCGCATTGAATCAATTTCATAATTGCTCCATGAGTCAAGTATTATAAAGTTGATGCAGTCAATTGTAACTTCTAGTTGCTTTAATTCTTTTTTAATTTCCTTTTCAACGGAGTGTGATTTAAAATCATTTGCATCAAGGTATAATCCTATAAAAGAGTTTTTGTTGTATGCTTCTTTTATTAAATAATGAGATAAAGAGCTTAAACCAAACTGAGGAGGAGCTTTGATTATAGTAGTTTTAGGATTGTTATATAAAACAGAGACATCAACAATATTATCTTTGTCATCATCCGGATTTGGAAGTAATTCATCTGATTTACTCAATATTGGGTCTACCCAGAATATAGGTTGAGATGAATAGGTTTGTAATGATTCTTTAAACCTATTTTCAAACAATTCTTTAATCCTTAAATTCTCCTTTAAATCAATAGTTCTGCCTGTACATTTGACTTTATTTAAAAGTATTTTTTGAATATGCTTTTTAAAATCAGCCTCAAATTGAGAAGCTCCGTTATATTGATAATATAAACCACCCAAGTCCGCTACTTTCTTGCTGAACTGTTTTACTTTTTTTAATTGGTCAGTATCAATTTCATCAAGCTCTACTGCTTCTTTATTAAAATAAAACATTAGGTCGATATCTTTATTCTTTTCCCATAACTTATGTGCATTTAAGAATTCCTCTTCAGTTCCAGATTCGGCTCTACTAGTAGGTGTTCCGAACTTTTTCCACATTATGCCAACAAAAATATTATAATCAGAACCAATCTGCTTATTAATAACATCCTGTGAATCTGCACCAAATGCTGGGAATACGTCTTTTTCCCATTTTTTGGATTCAATTCTAAAGTCCATACTCTCTCCAATTGTAGTATTTATTTCTTCAAAGACTTTATCACAGATTTCTCTTTCCACAGAAGTATCAGAGGGAGAACCAATGAAGCATTTGTAAATTTTGGTCATAATATTTTTTTAGTCTGTTATATTGTTCTTATCTACTTCGCTAGCTGCCTTACCTCTATCTTATTTATAGGTCTGATAAAATAAAAAATCTGTCAGACTTATTTTTCCAAATGTATAAAAAATAGTTTATAACTCATCAAAAGGCTTTTAATATTTTGTAAGTTATTGATGTTTACATCAATGTAAATATATGTTGGTTAGAGATGCCTTTTATTAAGGTAGGTTAGTTTTTAATCAATTTATTAGTGGAATAGGTTTTGGTTTCGTTATCGTAATAGCGAATAAAATAAATCCCATTTTTTAGATGTTCAACAGTAATAAAGGTGTTTTCAATACCATAAACGTGTTGGCTAAAAATAATTTCCCCTAGAAGGTTTAACACTTCAATTTTTCCGTCAAAAGTAGTTAATCCATTAAGTGTAATGTTGCTTTGAGCAGGGTTGGGTTGTATTTTCCAAGTTGGTGTTGTTTGGTTAAATTCGTTGATGCTCGCATGTAGCCCAAAAGAAAATATTAAATGTGTAATAACTGTGTCATGTATAGTTACTGAATCCAAATATAAATCGTTGATAAAGAAAGTTAACGTATCAGTATAAGAGTAGTAGTTATGATAACTATCAGGATTACAATCAGGGTAAAGTGCTTTAAATTCACTCCACCCATGAAATGAAGTAGATAAAAACTTTTGTTTATCAGCTTTGATAGTAATGGGATAATCAAAATTACGAAATGCAATTTCAAAGGTATTATTAATCGTCCAAAAATTAATTGGATTGGTATTTGAAAAATTAATATCTCGAATATCCGTTTTTAAATCTCTATTGGTGGTAAAAAATTGAGGATCGTTTTGTGTTGAATAAAGGTAATTTTCAATACATTCATAATTATTGGTATCTCGTTGAATAATCCTAATATCAAGACTGTCATAAGTTGTTCCATAAATATCAACCTCATTAAAAGCAGTATCGATATCTACCATTGCACTGTCGCTCATACCAAAAGTTATGGTATCTTTTCTACCTGCATTATCTTCAAAATACAAAGTTATTATTGATTCATAAGTCCCTTGACTTTTTAGAGGTAAAAAGCACAACAGGGTAATTATTAGTATAAAATATTTTTTTAAAAACATCAGTATATATTTTTCATGATAAAGGTACTAATTTTTGTCATAATTTCTTAAAGATAAATTATTAACCGCTTTACCTTCTTTATTATTCCTCTTTGGTGTAAAATCATTTTACAAAAATGTAAAGTTAAAAAAAATTACAATATGTGAAAATTATTTTCATATATTTGTTTTTGTAAAAAAACAACATTTTACCAAGAAATAACCCAACCCTTGTAATTAAATGCGGGAAATTGCGTACCTTTATAAATCAAATATGTATGAAAGCACCAACTTAGTAGTAACGATACAATAATTTACTTTTTAATTACATAACTCTTTATTATGAAAAATAAATATCCTGTACTCTTTCTTATTTTTATTTTCTTTAGTTTGAACAAAATTACAGCTCAAGAGCCACAATTTAAGTTTCATTTAGCGTTTGAAGATGCTACAGGAGCTAAGGATACAATATGGTTTATACTCGATAGTAGTGCTACATGGGGGATGGATCCTGGGTTAGGCGAGATTCCTCAAGATCTTACTTCAAATGATTTTCATGTTTATTTGAAATATAACCAGACGGATTCAGGTAAAGTTTATGCCGCTTCTTCATGTGGAGGGTTACAACTTTTAGCACAGAATTATGTTTACCCTATAACATTAAGATGGGATAGTGCTTTGTTATTTACCAATAATTTGCCCTTTATTATAAATGAAGCAATATTAACTAACGATTGGTTTTTTGCACAAGCAAATGACCCTAATATTACGGGAGCATTTTGTTTGATGCACGGAGATTCTGTAGTTATGCCTTCGTTTACATGGGGCAGTCAAGATCATTTTCCTTTATCAGTTACTATATGTGATAATCCTAATATACAAGGACATGTTGGTGTTGGAGAATACTCTTTTTTACCGGATGATGTGGCTGTTTATCCCAACCCAACCAATAGCAGTTTTATGGTTAGTTTTAAAAATCAGGAGTTTAATAAAAAACAGTTAACCATAGTTGATATTAGCGGAAGGAAAGTCTATGAGTTAGTTACCAATAAGGATAAAGAAATAATAGATTTAGGGGTTTATCCCAAAGGAGTTTATTTTTTAGAAATACTAATTGAGAATGAAAAAGTAGTTCAAAAAATTATTAAAAACTAATTGAACCTTAAATAAAAGTTATTTAGGGCTTTTCTATTTATTCTAATCTATTATGTAGAGATGTTTTTCTATCATAGCAGATAAAAAAAATTTACAATCATGAAAAGAAATTTATTATTGTTAGCATTTATGCTGACTAGTTATTGCTTTGATCAAATTAAAGCACAAGGATGTATGTTAAGTGATACATCTACAACAGGAAATGAAGCAGAATCAACTTCGGAAGCAAAAAATGGGTGGCGTATTACAACATCGGGCACATTAAGGGTATTGGTTATTTATATGGAAGTAGATTACGATGTAAATCCTGGTAATGACCCTTATCCTAACGGAAGTACTGATTGGACAAAAGGACAATTACCAAGTTATAAGGATGATTTATTTGATGCAGAATGGTCGGGTAATTTACAAGGTAGTATTACAAAATATTATGCACAAGCTTCTTATGGAAATTTTAAAATTTTAGGAGATTATGTAGATAGTTTATTTGTTGTAAAAGAAAGTGAGCTTTCTTCACTTGATCAAACTTTAATTATAGCTAATGCAATAACTCAAATAAATCAAATAGGGGTTTTAAACACAAAATCAAATATGATGGTAGCAGACTTTGATAATTGGGAAGATAATGATGTGCAAGGTGAAATAAGAGTAGCCGGACCCGATTCGCCACATTCTTTTGACCATATCTTTTTTGTAGTCCAAAATAATTATACTAGATTAAATATAGGTTCTGTTTTGTGGTTTTCTACGTCTCATTTATTGGGGTATGCACAAGATACATGGTCAGAAACCAGTATGGGAGTAAATCCTACTACAATGTTTATTCATGAGTTCGGGCATTTATTATTTGGAGGAAATAATTTTCACACGGGAGGGGCTCATTCTAATTTTGGTACAGGAAAGACATTTATACCTAATCAGGGAGGGTGGAGCATTATGGGAGGAAGCGAAAGAAGTATTTTAACCTTTAATGCGTGGGACAGAGACAGAATGGAATGGCAAAACCCTTCTAAGATTTACCTTAATAGTGCATTAGATGAGAATTTGAATGAAGTAGAAACAGCATTAGATGCTACCAACAGTAATCACGAAGGAATTTACATACTAAGAGATTTTGTTACTACAGGAGATATGCTCCAGATAAAATTGCCTAACATTTTAGGTACTAAATTTCAACAATACCTATGGATAGAAAACCATCAAACAGAGCAGAATAATGGCTTTGAATTTGATAGATTTCAGCATCAAAATCATACTTGTATGGACGAGATGCAACCAGGGTTGTACATGTATATGCAAGTAGGAAAAGATATAAAAGTGGGGACACAAACATATAGTCAACAAATGGGACATTATACCAGACCTATTCCTGCTAATGGTATGTACGATTTACAATTTGAAAGTACCACAACACAAGCACAATGTGTAGCTAATGGTATGGTTTATCCTTTTGAAAAATTAGCTGTTTTTGCCAATCCGCTTACAGGGAATCAGGACAACGAAATGTCGGCTTCAGATAATAATTCAGATAATTTGATTATTGGATCTGAGGGAAAGATACATTATGTAGAAAAGAAAAATGGACAATATTACCATAATATACCGATGATGGGAAAGGTAGAACATCCATTTACTAAAAATGGCGTAAATAAAATAGGAGTTGGTACTAACCCGTCTGCTAATTCTATGATTACTATGCATAACCTTAATGCTCCAAATGATTCTACTCGAAGTAATAATAAAGTAATATTGAATGGGATATCCATAGAAGTATTAGATGAATTACCCGATGGCAGTATTAAAGTAGAAGTTAAATTTGATGATACAAATATCGCTAACGATGTGCGTTGGTGTGGTACTATTGAATTACCTGCCATATCAGGAGCTAATGGATATTCTTTAAATTTAATTCAGGGAAATACCATGCTATTAGACCAAGGGTTTACAGCTACAAAAATGGATAACCCTATGAGTATTGGAGGAACCAACTATTTTGTTGACCCCACTGTTTTATCATTACAATCGGGTTCCTATTTCCATTTAGAACAAAACGCTACCGTAAATGTTAAAAACAACAGCACCTTACGCCTAAAAAGTGGTTCAAAAATGGAGCTGGAAAGCGGAGCAAAACTGCATATATTTGAAGATAGTGATTTAATAATAGAAGACGGAGCAGAGTTAATACTAAAGCCCGGAGCCATATTAATAATAGAAGAAGGAGCAACCGTGTATTACAACAACCAATCAGGTAAAGGATTATTAGTAGGAGCAACATCCATATCAGGAAATGCAGCAAGAGTAGAAGTAAAAGGAGACATGGTATTTGATGCCAATGCAGTATGGACACATAACAGAGATGGCTATTATTATTTTTATCCGAACCACCAGTTAACCATGCCCGGCACGGTAGAAATGAATTTTACCGGGAAAGGAAAAAATCACCTGTTTATAGCATTAGTAGAAAATACCAACTTGCTTTTAGGTAACATAACCGCTACTCTAAACACAGGTATGGTGTATTACAACAATAATTCAAGCATACAATTAAACCAAACCGATTTTACTTCAGTAGCAGTAACCTATAATCCCTCTTATAATGTAGTACAAACAGGTATAGGGTTGAACATAACCAATCCAACAGATGTGTTTATAAACGGTTGTGATTTTAATTACTTAGCAACAGGCATAAAAATAGAACAAGCCTCTACAGCACTTACTGTTCAAGCAACCAACATGACAGGAATAGTGGATGATAATTATTACATAGATGATGTGGAAGAAATAAGCATTACAGGAGGAATATTAGATGGAGGAGACTATGGTGTTGTTGCAATAAATACAGAAATACTAGAAGTAACCAATGCCGAAATAAAAAACATGCAAACCTCAGGAGTAAACCTAGATGAAGTTGCAGGAGCCTATTTCTCCAATACCAAAATTCATGCAAACACAGATGGTATCTATTCCGATAATTCACTTGTATTTCTGAGAAATGGAGCAAAAGTTTATGATAACCAAGATTATGGAATAGACATGTATGGCGTTTACAATACCCAAACAAGAAGCTTTACCTCTATGCTAACCATTGGAGATGAAGGCTGCGGCTCTGTCTTTGATAATACCACAACGGGAATAAAAACAAAAAACACCCTGTTAAACATAGATGCAGTACAACATACCATAGACAGACAAGACAACGATACCATTCCCAATCAATTTTATGGCAACGGACACATGTTTGATATTTGTTATAGCTATTTGGTAAGGTCACCGGGACAAATTAATGCCAAGGGAAATTATTGGGGAACCAACCCACCTATTCAATCGAGCGAATATACCTTAACAGCTAATTATTGCCCGGGAGATGCAAGTACACCTCAAAGCATATCATTAAATTCAGATGACTATTCAACCTGTTACTCATCAACAACTTGTATGGATTGTAGTTCCGGTTCATCCAGTATGATGATGAGTGGAGGAACATCAACAGTAGAAGCAGTTGTTCAGGAATCATTTACGGCAGCCAATAAACCGTTTATTGAACAAGATAACGCTACAACAAGAAATGCCTTTTTAGATTTATCATCAATAGACTTAATAAAAGATACGGTAAATAATACATGGATGGGAGTCTCTGTGAATAATCAAGCATTTGCATTAACCAACAAAAGCGTGCATCATATACAAGTAGCAAAAGCCATAAAAGCAAAAGCTACCAATAGTAATATGAGAGTAAGTGCAGTGCCAAAAGATATATTTGCAGGCATAACAGAAAATGCTAATGAGTCAGCAAATGTTCAGGTTTATCCAAATCCTGTAAGTAATGAATTAAATATTAGTCATGATTTATCTGTTAAAGAGGGTGCTATACATCTTGAAATAATGGATGTGATGGGTAGAGTATTAATCAACAAAACGATTAACCATACTAACAATCAAATAGACATCAATCAATTATCATCAGGATTGTATTTTTACAACGTTTTACAAAATGATAAAGTAGTGCAAAGTGGTAAGTTAGTAGTAGAATAATTGAATACTTATCTTAAACAAAAAAAGCAGCCTTGAGAATTCTCAAGGCTGCTTTTTTTTAAGTATAACTAATGGTTTTATTTTTTTACTTTATCTACTACTGCTTTAAAAGCTTCAGGATGATTCATTGCTAAATCAGCTAATACTTTTCTGTTCAGTTGTATTTCTTGTTTAGAAAGTTCTCCCATAAATTTAGAGTAAGATAATCCGTGTTCTCTAACACCGGCATTAATTCTCTGAATCCATAAGGCTCTGAAATTTCTTTTTTTGTGTTTTCTACCTGTATAAGCATAAACACCTGCTTTTTCAACAGCATTTTTTGCTACTGTCCAAACATTTTTTCTTCTACCAAAGTATCCTTTGGCAAGTTTCATAATTTTTTTTCTTCTAGCTCTCGAAGCTACTGAATTGGTTGATCTTGGCATTTCTTTTACGTTTTTTGAATGTTAGTGCTGCATTGTTGCAATCTTTATACTAGTCATTCTGGTTTTGTTTACTAAATTTTTAATCCCGAAATATGTTTTTCTAAAGAAAAACTAATATTTTGAGGATACTCGTAAAAATATAAAATTATAAATTTTTGTTTTTACGGTATTTGTACGATAACCGATTTTTTTCAAGTTAACATAACTGAACATCTGCTTAGATGCACAATTGTAATTTAATGTTTTTCTCATCAGCTTTATCAACTGTTGTGAATTTTGTTAAATTACGCTTTTGTTTAGTCGTTTTCTTAGTTAAGATATGACTTTTAAAAGCATGCTTTCTCTTAATTTTTCCGGTTCCTGTTAATCGGAATCTTTTTTTCGCACTGGAACCAGTTTTCATTTTTGGCATAATTTCAAAATTTATTTATTGGTTAATTAATTACGTATTTACTTTTTCTTTTTTGGAGCTAAGAACATTAACATTCTTTTTCCTTCCATTTTCGGCATTGATTCTACTGTTGCAATATCTTCTAACTCTTGAGCTAATTTTAAAAGTAGAATTTCACCACGCTCTTTAAAAATAATGGTTCTTCCTTTAAAAAATACAAAAGCTTTTATTTTTGCTCCTTCTTCAATAAATTTACGAGCATGATTTAATTTAAAGTTAAAATCATGGTCATCTGTATTAGGACCAAATCTTATTTCTTTCAAAACAATTTTAGAAGCTTTGGCTTTAATTTCTTTTTGCTTCTTTTTTTGGTCGTATAAAAACTTTTTATAATCAATAATTTTACAAACAGGAGGAACAGCATTTGGAGAAATCTCTACTAAATCCAGTTCTCTTTCTTGAGCCATCTCTAATGCTTTTGCAGTAGGATATACTTCAGGTTCTAAGTCATCAGCAATTACTCTTACTTCTTTTGCAAGAATACGCTCGTTAATTCTGTGTAATTCTTCCGGTTTACGAAAGTTTCTTCCTCTGTTGTTAAAGTTTTTGTTGTTAGCTATTGCCAAATTGTTAATTAATTTTAGTTAAAATTTTTATTTATTTCATCGTTGATAAGCTTAACAAATGCTTCTGTTGAAAAAGTTCCTAAGTCGCCTTCGCCATGTTTTCTAATAGATAATTGATTTGACTCAATTTCTTTTTCACCTAGAAGAATCATGAATGGAATCTTTTTTACCTCAGCATCTCTTATTTTTCTACCAACTTTTTCGTTTCTGTCGTCAACGAAGCTGCGAATATCGTAATTATTTAGCAATTCTGAAATATTTTTCGCATTTTCATTAAATTTTTCGCTAATTGGTAAAATAGCAACTTGCTCAGGAGTTAACCATAATGGGAAGTTCCCGCCACAATGCTCAATTAACACAGAAATAAATCTTTCCATAGAACCAAAAGGTGCTCTGTGTATCATTACCGGACGATGCATTTCATTATCACTTCCTTTATATTCTAACTCAAATCTTTCGGGTAAATTATAATCTACTTGTATGGTTCCTAATTGCCAACTTCTGCCCAACGCATCTTTAACCATAAAATCTAATTTAGGACCATAAAAAGCTGCTTCTCCTGTTTCTACAACAGTTTTCAATCCTTTTTCGTTAGCGGCATTGATGATGGCTTTTTCTGCTTTTTCCCAATTGTCATCAGAACCAATATATTTTTCTTTGTTTTCAGGGTCTCTTAATGATACTTGAGCTGTAAAATCTTTAAAACCTAAAGAATTGAATACATACAACACTAAGTCTATCACTTTCATAAACTCATCTTCCACTTGATCGGGACGACAAAATAAATGGGCATCATCTTGTGTAAAACACCTCACTCTTGTTAATCCGTGTAATTCTCCACTTTGTTCGTATCGGTAAACTGTTCCGAATTCAGCATAACGTATAGGTAAATCTTTGTAAGAGCGAGGAGCTGTTTTATAAATCTCACAATGGTGAGGGCAGTTCATCGGTTTTAGTAAAAAAACTTCACCTTCATGCGGTGTTAAAATAGGTTGAAAAGAATCTTCGCCATATTTTTCATAATGACCGGAGGTTACATATAAATCTTTATGTCCGATATGTGGTGTAATTACAGGTAAGTAACCTGCTTTTATCTGAGCTTTTTTCAAAAATGATTCTAACCTTTCTCTAAGCATAGCTCCTTTTGGTAACCATAAAGGCAATCCTTGTCCTACTTTTTCTGAAAAAGCAAAAAGTTCTAACTCTTTACCTAACTTTCTGTGGTCTCGTTGCTTGGCTTGTTCCAATAACTCTAAATACTCGGTTAGCATTTTTTGTTTTGGAAAAGAAATTCCATAAACACGAGTAAGCTGATTGTTGTTTTGGTCGGCACGCCAATAAGCACCGGCAACATTCATTATTTTTACTGCTTTAATTATTTCCGTATTAGGAATATGTCCACCTCTACATAAATCGGTAAAATCGGAATGGTCGCAAAAAGTAATTTCGCCATCATTCAGGTTTTCAATTAATTCTACTTTATATTCGTTTCCTTCAGCTTTGTATTTTGCTAATGCATCTGCTTTAGAAACAGCACGCATTTTAAAGTCTGCTTTTTGTCGAGCCAATTCTAAAAAGGTATCTTCAATTTTTTTAAAGTCTTCTTCTCTAATTACATGCTCACCCGGATCAACATCGTAATAAAAACCATTTTCTATAGCGGGACCAATGGTTAATTTAATTCCCGGATAAAGTTTTTCTAGGGCTTGAGCCAATACGTGTGCAGAAGAATGCCAAAAAGCTTTTTTTCCTTCTTCCTGATCAAAAGTATATAACACCACAGTTGCGTCTTCGGTAATAGGAGTAGTAGTTTCAACAGTTATTCCGTTAACTTTTGCTGAAATTACATTACGAGCCAATCCTTCGCTGATGCTTTTAGCAACATCCATAGCTGAAGATCCTTTGGCTAGTTCCTTTACCGAACCGTCTGGCAGAGTTATTTTAATCATAATTAATTGTATTGAATTTTTTTAAGGCTGCGAAGTTACTAAAATTAGATTATTTGATTGGTTTTATTTTAAAACAATTCACGAAAATTCACACGTTTTTTATAGCTAAATTTTAGTTAGTTTATTCAATTTATTTTGTAAAAATCATTGGATTAGAAAATATCCGTTTCAATTATTTAGCAGAAACCGTTTAAAAGTGTGTCATTTTTTATTTTAATATTTAAAATAAACTTTAATGGAAAAGTTGATATTGTATTTTCAAAAATGTAATTATAAAATAAAGCAATTTCATATCTTTTTTTAATAGTTAATAGCATAAATAACTGAACTAAAGTTATTTGTAATAATGTATTTATTGTTTGTTGTTATCTATTAATCTTAAAATGAATGTGGTAATTGAGTAGATAATTACTATTTACATCTTTTTAAGCACAGTATTACTACATCTACTGTACTACAAAAAATACTTATTCAATGTGAATTTTTATCACAAACTTCCTCTGTATTTCACGAAAATAGAAGTAAAAACTATCAATTTACAGACTTAAAAATATAGTATTAATATTTTACAAAATAGGTATAATGCCGTTTTAAAAACCTTATAATCAGCCTACTTTTGATTCATACATTCAAACAAAAATTATATAAACTTTAAAACATAAAATCATGAAAAAATTAATATTAGTATCCATCTTAGTAAGTGTACAACTTTTTGTTGTTGCAGGTAACAATAATAAAAGTAAAAGTGCCAAAAATAATAAGCAAATAAAAGCTAAAAAAGAACATAAGTTAAATTATGATGAGTTTGTTAACCAGTATGGGGCGAACGATACTTCTTTAGCCGTTATTGAAATATTTTTCGATAAAAGAGAAAATTCGGCAAAAGGTCAAATGTCATTTTTGCCACTTTCAACTGCTGTAGCTGTTATAATTCCGCCAATTGGTATTGGATTAATGGCAGCTTCAACTCCACTCTTTATTAATGGGTTAATTGTAAACCAAAAATATAATAGAAGAAAGTTAAAAAATATCTTAGATGAATATCAATCAACTAATGAATTGCCAATTAAATTACAAAATAAAGTGAATGACTTTATTGAAGATGAACAAGAATATGAGCGTTACTACGAAGATAAATTAGTAGAATATCAAAGAGTAAGAGTTCAAGCAAATCCAACCACTACGGGTAATGATGTTGTGGTTCAAACGAATAATTAAAAAAGTAAGTTTTTTAATTATATTTCATAGTTTTAGTTTTAAAAGTGGTTGTCGATATACTTGGCAGCCATTTTTAATTTTTAGGTAAGATGTAAGAGTTTAATTAAATTCTTACACCGAGAATACAAACATCATCTACTTGTTCTAAACCGCCTTTCCATTCTTTAAAGTGTTTTTCCAAAATTTTTTTTTGTTCACTCATGTTTTTATCCTGAATGCTTAAAAGCAAGTTTTTAAAAGGTTTGTACATCATTTTTTTGCCTTTTTCTCCACCAAACTGATCGGCATACCCATCAGTAAACACATAAATAGTATCGCCTTTTTTTAAAGAAATGGAGTGGGTAGTAAATGGAGTGGGGGCATCAACTTTACCAATGGGTTGTTTGTCTGGCTTAATTTCAATAAGTTCATTTTCACCAGCTGTATTTTTAGAAATAATATAAAGCGAGTTGTTAGCTCCGGCATATTGTAGAGTTGCATAACTTTCTGAAAATTCTGATTTTTCAGAAAGTTTGAGACTACAAAGAGCTATATCCATTCCATCTTTAACATCATCTTCACTTTTTTCAAATTCTTGTACTACAATTTTTCTGGTTCTGTCAAGGATTTCGCCAGGTGTTGTTAATTTAAACTCATTAACACTTCTTTTTAAAGCATTATTACAAATTACACTCACCATAGCTCCCGGAACTCCATGTCCAGTGCAATCACAAGCTGCAAAAAATATAGCTCCTTCATCATTTTTAGCAGGTTGCTTTATTTCATTTGCAATAAGGTTGAGGGTAGGGCTTTCTAACCAATAAAAATCACCACTTACCACGTCCTTGGGTTGATAAATTACAAAGCAATCTTTTAAATGTTGTTCAACAATTTTTATTGGAGGAATAATGGCTTGTTGTATCCTTTTGGCATAATCTATAGAATCTCTAATTTCTTTGTGCTGAGCTTCAATTTCATACTTTTGCTGTACAATAAGTATATTGGCTTTTTTCTTAAGTTTATAACTTCTATAAGCCAATAATCCCAATATAGAAACAATTATGAGGAAAATTACAGAAAGCCATATGATATTTTTTTGTTCTTCAATGGTAGAAGTTTTTGTTTCAATAATCTTATATTGATTCTGGATATAAGCTTCGTTATCTTTTACTAATTGTTCTTTTTCAGCAAGTTCTTTTTCGGTTTTAGCAAATTGAGTTTTAATTTTTAAGAGTTTGTTTTGTTCTTTTTCTAAGATTTCTTGTTGTTCGGCAAGTTTTATTTGTTTGGCAGTTATAGTAAAGTTTAAATCATTTAAACTGTTTTCTTGTAAAGCAATTTTGGTTTGTTGTTGCTGTATGGTAGCTTTTTTTTCGTCAAGCATTTTGTTTGATGCTTCAACCATAGCAGCTTTTTCTGCTAATTCTTTTTTTTGATTTTCAAGGATAGATTTATTAGCAGCAATTTCAGAGGTTAATTTTTTTTGTTGTTCTAAAAGAGCTTCTAAATCTTTGGTTTGAATAACTACTTTTTCATTTTGAGATAAACTTAATGTTTCCATCTTTTCAGTTAAAGATTCCCAATCTCTTTTGGTTTTTATGGCAATGGTTTTTATAGCTATATTTACTTTTAAACCAACAGCATTGCATTTATCTTCATTAAGTTCAAATTCAATTTTATCATTTATCATAATAAAATTAATCATAGATTGGCCATAAGGATAGTGCTCACTAACTAATAAAACAGGCGCTTTTTTTATTTTTTTCTGAATGTCTTTAATAGGATATTTTTCAGCATCATCAAAATAAAGTACCTGAAGTTCATCTAGTTTTGTATCGTAATTAACTCTTACAATTTTTAAAGGGATATCATTTACGTTTTTTTCGGAAGCAATTTTTTCTAACCCATTAAAGATATAATTATAATCATCTCCCATTACTCCTATTTTAAACTCTTTTAGGGTTTTAATATTAGGCCATTCTATGTATTTAGAAAAGTTGTAAATGAAAAGTGCTTTTTTTTCTCCTATCTCTTTTTTTTCTGCTGTTTGAGAAAATGAGGAAACAAAGGAGGAAAGAAAGAATAATATAATTAGAAACCTTTTCATCTGTTTTGGTTAATTACTTTTATCAGTTAAGATGTAACTTTTTAGTGTAGACCATCTTTTTTTATGATAAAATTACTTATGGTCGTCTTATCAGTTTTTATATCTAGTTCTCAAAAATAGATTAAATTTCCAACAATCAACAAATTACCTATAAATTGTTTCCTTCTTGAGGTAAATCAGTATTATAGGTGGACTCTGTTTTTATAAAGCTGTTTGGTGAGGAATCAGATATAGTGCTATTTTCGCATTTTATAGTTCGTGAAGGAAATTTTTGCATTAACTGATAATCGTGAGTAGCCATAAGAATAGCTTTACCTTTTTTACTGATTTCAAATAGTAGTTTGATAATCTCTTCAGAAGTTTCTGGGTCTAAGTTTCCAGTTGGTTCATCTGCTAAAATTAAATCTGGTTCATTAAGTAAAGCACGAGCGATAACAACTCTTTGTTGTTCACCACCGGAAAGTTCATGAGGAAATTTAAAACCTTTGTTGGTTAAACTAACACTTTTAAGTACCTCTTCAATTCGTTCATTCATTTTTTGTTTGTCTTTCCAACCGGTAGCTTTTAATACAAAATTTAAATTGTCATGAATACTTCTGTCTGAAAGCAACTGAAAATCCTGAAAAACAATACCAAGTTTTCGTCTTAAAAAAGGAATTTGGCTCTTTTTAAGCTTGGTTAAATCAAAATCGCAAACACTTGCTGTTCCTTCTTTTAGAGGTAAATCACCATACAAAGTTTTAAGCAAGCTACTTTTACCAGAACCGGTTTTACCTATTAAATAAACAAATTCTCCTTTATTTATCTGAATAGAAATATCTTGAAGGATTAAACTTTGTTTTTGGAAAATTTTTGCGTTTTCAATTGAAATAATCATGCTAATTATATAGTTATGAATAAAGGAACAAATTTATTTATTATTTGACGATTGTGCTTATCAATTGCCTGATTTTAAAAAAATAATGTCAACACTACAACGTTGAAAACTTGGATGGACGCATGTCTCAAACTCAAGTTTACGTTCTAATTTTACCAAATACAATCATTAAATTGGGAATAAACTAATGGTATTAAAACGAATTTTAATTTTATGTGTGGTTTTAAGTGCAGTTTCAATAGTTATTGCTCAGAAAACAACCATTTATACTCATGATAATTTAGAATACAATAAGGCTTTAGAGCTGTATGATAAAGAAAAATTTAGTGCTGCTCAAGAGACTTTTGAAAAGATAATAAAAAGCACTTCAGATAAAAAATCTGAAATGGTAGTAAATGCTTCGTACTATCATGCACTATGTGGTTTAGAGCTTTTTAATGATGATGCAGAGGCGTTATTGATTGAGTTTGTACTTAAATACCCTGAAAGTCCGAAAGTGAAATTGGCTCATTTTCATTTAGGCAGGTATTATTTTAGAAAAAAGAAATATGATAAAACTCTGCAGTGGCTCGAGTTGATTGATGTGTATGATTTATCGGAAGAAGATAAAGCGGAATATTATTTTAAAAAAGGATACAGTTATTTTGAAGAAGAAAATTTAGAAAAAGCTTCGGCAGCTTTTTTTGAAATTAAGGATACGGATAATGCATATAGTGCTGCTGCCAAATATTATTACGCACATATTGCTTACTTGCAAGGTAAATATGAAGCTGCTTTGCAAACTTTTTTAATGATTAAAAATGATGAAAAATTTTCGCCCATAGTTCCTTATTATATTACTCAAATTTATTATTTACAAGAAAACTATGAGCAGCTTATTGCTTATGCTCCGGCATTGTTAGATACCGCAATTCCTAAAAGAGTAGGAGAGATTTCTCGTTTAATTGGAGATGCTTATTATAGAACCGATAAGTTTAATAAAGCTATTCCTTATCTTAACAAATATATTAAAGAAAAGCCTTATGAAGCCAATAGAGGAGACTATTACCAGTTAGGCTATGCTTATTTTAAAGCGGATAGTTGCAATGAAGCGTTGCCTTGGTTGAAAAAGGCTGTTTTTAAAAGTGATAGTTTATCTCAAGTTGCTCATTACCATTTGGCAGAGTGTTACCTTAAACTCGGAGAAAAACGTCAGGCACAAAGTTCGTTTAGAGAAGCAGCGGTAATCGATTTTGATGCTCAAATTCAGGAAGATGCTCTTTTTAGTTTTGCTAAAATTTCTTACGAATTATCTTTTCATCCATTTAATGATGCGATAAGAGCTTTTGAAAAATTCATTAATACCTATCCAAATTCAACTAAACTAAATGATGCTTATGAATTCTTGGTTGCTGTTTATTTTACTACCAAAAACTACAAAGCTGCTTTAGAATCGCTAGAAAACATTAAAAAATTAGATTTCCAATTACAAGAAGCTTATCAGAAAATAGCTCACTACAGAGGTGTAGAATTATTTAACAATCAAAACTATGCTAGTGCTATTATACATTTTGATAAGTCTGATAAATACCCCATATTGGGCGATTTAAAAATTAAAAATACTTTTTGGAAAGCAGAAGCCAATTACAGATTAGATGCTTATAGCGATGCTATTGCCCTTTATAAAAAAGTAATTTATGAGCCAAATGCTATTGCCTATTCATTTTATAATGAAGCGCATTATAATTTAGGTTATTCTTATTTTAAATTAAAAGAATATGAGAATGCTCAAAGCTGGTTTAGAAAATATATTCAAAATGATAAAACAGGTAAGTCTAAAACAAAAAATGATGCGTTGAATAGAATAGGAGATTGTTTTTTCATTAATAAAGAATATAAATCGGCAACAGAATTTTACGATAAAGCAGCTATGATGGGAGTTTATCAATTAGAATATTCACTTTACCAAAGTGCAGTTGCAAATGGTGTTATGGGGAATTACGATGATAAAATTAATTTATTAAATACGTTGATTAACCAAAAACAAGCTTCTCATTTGTTAGATGATGCCATTTATGAATTAGGAAAGACTCAGCAAGAGAGAAATAAAAATGACTTGGCTCTGGCTAACTTTAATTTACTGATTAATGAACATCCAAATAGTACTTATATTAGTAAAGCGTTATTAAAAAGAGGGTTGATTTATTATAATAAAAAGGAAGATGATAAGGCATTAGCTTCTTTTAAGAAAGTGGTAGATGATTATTCTGGGACGGAAGAGGCTAGACAAGCACTTAGTACCATTAAGAAAATCTATATTGATAAAGGGGATATTACTCAATATGAAAATTATTTGGCTGGATTAAATAATGTAGACTCAACTCAATTGGTAATGGATAAAGATTATTTTGAAGTTGCTGAGAATAACTATATGAGTGGAGATTGTAATAAAGCAACGAATGATTTTACTAAATACTTAGAGAAATATCCTAACGGAAATTATAAAATTCAGGCACATTACTACAAAGCTGTTTGCGAAAGAAAAGCAGGTTTTAAAAATGAAGCATTGTTAGATTTTAGTGAAGTAATAAAGTATCCAAAAAATGCTTTTACTGAAGATGCGTTGCTTAATGCAGCCAAACTGAGTAAAGAGTTAGGTAAAACAGAAGATGCATTAAACTATTTCAGTAAGCTAGAATATTTGGCTGATATGCAAGAGAATGTATTTTTGGCCCAGGTAGAACAAATGCGTTTAAATTTTGAATTGGAAAACAATGACAATACGATAAAATACTGCGAGTTAATTATAAATAAAGATAATAATAATGCTAATCTGTTAGCAGAAACACATTTAATTTACGGTAAAACTGCCATTAGAAAAGATGATTATAATTTGGCTTTTAAAGAGTTTACTACAGCAGCAACAGCAAAAAACAAATTTGGAGTAGAAGCAAAATACAATGTAGCTAATATTTTATATATGAGAGGAGACAATGATTTGTGCGAATCGGAAGTCTTTAGTTTAATAAAAACCTTTCCATCTTACGATTTTTGGATAGGAAAATCATTGATTTTATTGGCGGATAATTATGTTGCTAAAGAAGATTTATTTCAAGCAAAAATTACACTGAAGAATGTTAAGGATAATAGTAAATACCCGGAATTGGTATCTACAGCTACAGAAAAATTAAACATTATTGAAGCTCAAGAAAGCCAGAGAGAAAAACAAGAGGAAGAAGAGATAGAATTAAAATTATACGACAATGTAAAGTTAGATGACTTGTTTTACGAAGAAGAAAAAATTGAAGAAGAAATTAACCAACCTAAAAATGAAGAACCAAATGAGTAACAAAAACAGCAATAGATTACTTTCTCCATACACAAAAGGATGGTTGCTTTTGTCGATGTGTTTTAGCATGGTTTTTACTCAAGCTCAAAACTCAAGTTTAGACTCAACAACTGTAATTAATGTTGAAGAATATAAACCATTTTTAAATGAAGCGCATAAAATTAAAAGCAACCCTGTTATTCAGGATACTTTTAAAATTATTCCTCAACTGAGATATTCATTTTTGGAGAAAAACATGCCTATTTCATTTAATATTGATACCATTAAACATGCTAAAGTAGTTGGAGAACCTTTAACAAAATTATATAGAGGCTATGCAAAAGTTGGATACGGAACCAATGGAACAACTGTGGCAGATGTGTTTTATAATGCTACCAGAAATAGAGATTATGCGTGGGGAGTTCATGCGGGACATTTATCTTCTTCAGGATTAAAAGATATAGGAAGATCTGCTTTTAGTGATAATCATTTTGGTTTGTATGGTAAAAAGTTTTCCAGACAATTTACATGGAAATTAGGGTTTGATTACGATAGAAATGTCGTTCATTATTATGGTATTCCGGATAGTTTACCTGTTCAATACACTCCATCGGAAGGAATACAGCAGCAGTTATTAAATAAATATACAGGTGTTTTTAGTCTTTCGAGAAACTTTACCGATACCAATCAATTCGATTATAATGCGGATATGAAATACTATCATTTAAAAGATGTTTTTGGAGTTAGTGAAAATAACATTCAGGTTGATGGTAGGTTTAACAAATACCACAAAAGAGAATTGTACGAGTTAGGTGTAAAAGTGAACTACAATAAACTTACGAATGATTTAGAACTTAAAAGTACTACATCTGTAGGATTAATTCCGCAAATAAGTACGCAAACCAGTAAGTGGAAATTTAACTTAGGAGCAGGTTTGTTTGTTAACTCTCAACAATTATTAGAAGAAGAAAACGATTTTCATTTTTATCCTATAGCTGAGTTTAAATACAATATTGTTGATGATATTATTATTCCCTATGTTGGAATAAAAGGAGGAATTATAAATAACAACTTCAATACTTTTTTTGCAGAAAACCCTTTTGTAAATGCGGATGTTTTAGGAGTATTAAACAGCAATCAGAAGTATGATGTTTATGGTGGAATTAGAGGAAGTATAAGTGATAAAATTAGCTTTAAAACAAGTGTGAGTAAGCAAAAGATAGACAATCAACCATTGTATGTAAAAGAGCATGCTACAGTACTTCAAAATAAATTTAATGTAATTTATGATGAAATCACGTTCTTTAACATAAATGCAGAAATAGCTTATCAGAAATTAGAAAAAATAAAAGTGTTATTTACTGCAGACTATTTTGCTTATGAAGCAGCAAAAGAATTAGAAGTATGGCACAAGCCCGAGTTTAAAACTATGGTATCCGGAATTTATGATTTGTCAGATAAAATTTTGGTACGGTTAGATGTGTTTGTATTAGGAAAACAATATGCTAAAATATATACTACAACTGCAACTACAGAAGGAATAATTACAACCCCCGAAGCAAAAGAATTAGGTGGTTTGGTAGATGTAAATGTTGGTTTTGAATACAGGTACACCAAAAAACTATCAGCTTTTATTAACTTTATGAATATTGGTTCTGTTGAATATGAAAGATATCAAGATTATGCAACACAACGATTTAATATTTTAGGAGGACTAACCTATAGTTTTTAATTCTGATAATCAATAGACTAAAAATAGTTAAAAGTCAATAAATTTATTTATTGACTTTTTTTGTGTTTAAATTTCTCTAATAGATGTAACTTGGCACCTTTTTTATAGAATAATGAAGGTGAAATTATATTTATTTTTAAGCTTATTAGTAGCTACTTCTATACTTAAAGGGCAAGAAATACTTCCGGTAACAAAACAAATAAACAAAGGTAAAGTTTACATTTTATGGGGATGGAATCAGGATTGGTACGCTCCATCAAGCATACATTTTACAGGTACAGATTATGATTTTATTTTAACGGATGTTAAAGCTCATGACAAGCAATCTGATTTTAATTCACAAACTTATTTTCATCCAAAATATATTACCTATCCACAAACTAACTTAAGATTGGGTTATTATATTTCCGATAAGTATGATATTTCAATTGGAGTAGATCACATGAAGTACGTTATTTCTAGTGTTCAAGATGTGAGAATTAGAGGACATATTAGGGATGAATCAATTTATGCAGGAGAATACATTAATAGTCTTTTTCATATCAATGAGAATTTTTTAAGATACGAACATACGGATGGATTAAATTACATTAATATTGAACTAACCAGAAATGATAATTTATTGCATCAGTTTGCAAGTATTAATCCAGATAAATTTCAGTTAAACTCTATGTTAGGTTTTGGACTAGGTCCTGTTTTACCAAAATCCAATGTTACGTTATGGAATAATGTAAGAAATGATGAGTTTCATTTTGCAGGATATGGGTTTTCGGGTAAAGCAGGATTTAATGCTATTTTTTATAAGTATTTCTTTCTTAGAACAGAGTTCAAGGCAGGTTTTATAGATTTACCGGATGTTAGAACATCTATAGACATTGAAGATAGAGCTAGTCAGAATATTTTATTTGTTGAATGGTACTTTGCTTTTGGTATGATGTTTCAACTAACGAAGTAATTATTTTTTTAATAAAAAAGAGAATAGAGCTCTAAGATTTTAGTGAATTTAATTACGTAAGGTTAGTCGTGCCAAATAACCATAATGATCATCTTCAAAAATTAATTCGCAATTTAAATTGGCTTTTACAGTATGTTCTTTTAGCTTTTCAAAATTCACAAACAACCATGAGAATGCTGCTGACAACTTATTATTGTATTTCATTTGGTAGGTAACTTCTCCATAGTAATCGCCATTTAAATTCAACCAAATAGAACCATCTTCTTCTGTATACATGTACTTGATGTCTGATGAGTCTAATAAAATCTGTCCTCCCTTATTAAGTAAACTAGCAGCATGATTAAGAAAATGAGTCAGCTTATTTAATTTTTGAGCAATACCAATACCATTCATCAATAATAAAATAGTATCAAACTGTTGATGGCTAAACTCTATAAAATCTGTTTCTAAAGCATTTAAGCCACGTTCTTTCATTACTTCAATAGCTCCTTTAGAAATATCAATAGACAACACATCTAAGCCTTTATCTTTTAAGATTAAACTATGTGTTCCACTTCCTGCTCCAACATCTAATACTTTTCCATAACAAAGTGCTAAAGCTTTTTGTTCTAATTTGGGTAATTGGTCAGCTTTACGAAACAAATAATCTAAGGGGAGTTCATCATCTTCGGCAATAGAAGAAATTACTGTAATATTTTCTTTGTTATTACCTTTGAGGTAATCTTTTAAAGCAGTTCCTAAAATATCGTTGTTGGACATATTAATTAGATGAGATGTCTTGATTTTATTTCTAAATATTTATTAATAGAATTGATGGTTAAATTTTCTGGAGCGGTATATATAGTTTGAATTCCATGTTGATTTAATTTTTTCAATATGAGTTTTTTTTCAAAAATAAATTTCTCGGCAATGGTTTGTCTGTAAACATCAGTAGTATTGTAAGCCTCTTTTTTAGTGATAGTGGTAAGTTCGGTGTTTTCAAAGAAAATACAAATTAAAAGATGATTTTTAGCAATACCTTTTAAGTAAATAAGTTGTCTGTCCAAACTATCGAGTGTTTCAAAATTGGTAAACAGCAGCATTAAACTTCGTTGCGGAACTTTATATTTTATAGTGCTGTAGAGCATTTCATAATTACTTTCGGCAAAACCTGTTTTTTGTTTGTAAAGCAATTCCATAATTCGTTGCATTTGCAAGCCTGAATTATCTGTTTTAAGTACATTTTTAATTTTATTATTAAAAGTAATAATGCCCGGTTTATCGTATTTTTTAGCAATTATATTAGATAAAACTAATGAAGAATTGATAGCATAATCTAGCAAGGTAAGTCCGTTAAACGGCATTTTCATACTTCGTCCCATATCAATTATGCAATATACATTTTGCGATTTCTCTTCTTGATATTGGTTCACCATTAACTTTCCTTTTCGGGCAGTAGCTTGCCAGTTGATGGTTTTAAAATCATCACCAGGAGTATATTCATTAATTTTTTCGAATTCGGTATTTCTACCAATTTTCCTAATTTTTTTAATACCTGTTTGAGTAAGATGATTAGAAAAAGCAATAAGTTCATACTTTTTCATTTGCAAAAAAGAAGGATAAACGGCTACGTCTTTTTCTTCTGAAAAAACAAACTTTCTCTCTACAAAACCTATGTTGGCAGCCACATAAACATTAAGTTTACCAAAACTATATTCACCACGTTGGGTTGGTGTAATGGTATAGTTAATTAGTTTCTTTTTTCCTTTGGTAAGACTAATATTAAATTCTAAATTTCGTTCTTGAAATTGAATAGGCACTTCATCAATAATACTAAAATGAGCATCAAACGGATAATTATTTTCTATAATTAATTGAATTTGATTAGCATCTCCGTTAGAAAGTCTGTCGCTAACTAATCTGCTGGCAATAATTCCATTAGCTTGTTTGTAGAGCAGAAGAATATCAATACCCAATAAAATTAAAATGGCTATAAAAACAAAAATTCCAATTGAAAAAAAGATATTGAAAATAAATCCTATACAAAAAACCACTACTAAAGCCGAAAGGCAATAGAAGAGTAAAGGTTTTAGGTATAACGATTTTAAAAACTGCATTATAATTATCTTGGAATTTCTATTTTTTCAATTAATCTGTCAATAATTTCGTGTGGAAAAGCACCTTCCATTTCTTTTTCTGGAGTTAGAATTATTCGATGTTTTAATACATGTGGAGCAATAAATTTCACATCATCAGGTGTGATAAAATCTTTACCATTCATTGCCGCGTGAGCCATCGCACTTTTTAAAATGGCTAAAGAAGCTCTTGGTGAAGCTCCTACAAAAATAGCAGCATCGCTTCTTGTGGCTCCAACAATTTTAGCGATGTAGGCAATAATGTTTTCATCAGCATGCACTTGATTTACTTTTTCCCTGAACTCAGTAATTTGGTTGGAAGTAAGCATTTTATCTACAGCAGAAATATCAATTTTGTTTTTTTGCTGATGGAAGTTGAGCAATAATTGTTTCTCGGCATCCTCACTAGGGTAGCCTACTTCAATTTTAAATAAAAAACGATCTAATTGAGCCTCAGGAAGACGATAAGTTCCTTCTTGTTCAAGCGGATTTTGTGTGGCAATTACTAAAAAAGGTTCAGTCATTTTATAGGTAGTTCCATCACTGGTTATTTGGTGTTCTTCCATTACTTCAAACAAAGCTGCCTGCGTTTTTGCTGGTGAACGATTAATCTCATCAATTAAAATAATGTTGGAGAATAAAGGACCTTTTCTAAATTCAAAATCAACCGTTTTTGGATTAAAAACAGCAGTACCTATAATGTCTGAAGGCATTAAATCGGGTGTAAACTGTATTCTGGAAAAATCTACAGAAATGCTATGCGCTATTAGTTTGGCGGTAAGTGTTTTGGCAACCCCTGGTACACCTTCGATTAACACATGCCCATCAGAAAGAATAGCAATCAGTAATAAATCTATCATTTGTTCCTGACCGATAATTATACTGTTTAGCTTAGCTTTTATTTGCTGTGTAGCTTGTTGAATTTCAGATAAATCTATTCTTGTTTTAAAAGAAGAGTCGTTGTTGTTAGCCGATTCGTTTGGTAAATTTTCTTCCATGATTATCGTATTTTGTTTTTATGAAAAGTGTTGATTAATTGGTTTAAATGTAATAATTCTGTTTCAGAAAGCGATTTTTTAGTTGAAATAGTGTTGAGTTCGTTGATAAGTTGTTCGGCAAACTTCATTTCTACACCAGATTTTCTTGCCAGTTGTTTCTTAAAATCATTATCTAATTGCTGAGTATTGAGTAAGTAATTAGTTCTTACATTTTCCAGAAAATAAATGATTTTTTTATTAGCTAAATCTAAATGATTTTTTTGATGGTAATACATCTGCGAAACAACTTCAACAAAATCTCTAGTGGCATTGCTCAGAGGTTCAATAACAGGAATAATACGTTGTCTTCTTTTAATGTTAAAAATAATATAAGCTAATAAACTAAATAAGGCTAAAAAGTAAGCAAATTTTAAAGCGGGGTTGGATAAAATAAACCGAAGGGGAGATGTAATGATAGGTTTGCCAACTTTGTAATAATCATCCCAAATGAGGGTGTTTTTATCCAAATAACTTAAGGCATTAAAAGCGTAAGAATAGTTTAAACTATCGGTTAAAAAATAATTGGTAAAAGCAGCAGGAAGGGTGTTGATATAAATTTCCCCTTTACCATGTTTTATAGCAATAAAGTTGACTTCTTGTTGATAATCAATATTTCCCAAGTTGTAAATTTCGGAATGCCCCAACACTGTTGTATTGGTTGTATCAAAATTGGTAAGGTAAAAATGGAAAATGTTTTTATGAAAAATATAAGGAGAATCTTGTCGGATATTTTTGTTTTCAAAATTGATATGAATAGGAGAATTGTTTTTTTCATTGTAATAGAAATTATAATTTCCATCAGTAGCAATATTAAATGTGTCGGCAAAATGCCCATAAAATTCTCGGGCAGCTATAAAAGCGGTATTTCCTTTGTAAATGGCATTTAAAAGTTTTTCGGTTTCAGCTTCATCAGGACTAAATTCATTATTAATAAACAAGTAGTTAAAGTTATTTAAAGAATCTAATGCGGTATAAATGGGTTCGTTTACATGCAGTATTTTTTGGTTGGGAAAAAGTTCAGGAAGCAATTCGTGTAAAACAAAACATCCGTAAGGAATTTTGTCTTTTTTAGTGTAGTTTTCAGCCCAGTTAATAGGTTTGGGAGCATTGTATTGAAAATATACAGCCAAAACAAATAAGACTATTAAAACAAGATAATATTTAATGTATTTTTTCAAGTAAGCTTAATGGTTGGTTATTTTATTATGCATATCATTAAAAATAAGCATGGTTTCATCAAAATGATTTTCGTTAATGGTAAATTCTCCATACCAAACATGCTCAAAAACTACAGTAGTCTTTTTAAATGGTATTTGTAGCTTAGATTGTTTTAATTCGGAAATATAATCTAAATTAGTTTTGTCAGCTTTCCAGGTAATTAAATCTTCATCCGTAAGGGTTTTTAATAGTTTTAAATAAGACAAGCGGACGGCATTTTTATAATCTTTTTGAGTAATAGCATCATTAATAAGTTGGTTAAAATCCATTTCATGAATATTTTCATCTTTATGAATAAAATCAACTTTATTGGTTGCAGATTTACCTCTAAAAACGCTTTTTATTTCATGTCTGAACAGTCGGTAGATAATTAAAATAAGAGCAGCAGCAACAATTGTCCATATTAAAATATCCCAAAAGATTGGCGGAAGATTATTGCTTACATATTTATTAAAAAGTTTGTTTAACCAACGTTTAAAAGCTTCCCAAGGAGACTCTGCTGGTGGTGGAATACGGTCGTATAAAAATTCTTTATCGTTTGTATATTTTTCAATAGATTCGTCAGCTACTTTTTTTACATCAATAGTACTTGAAGAGTCAATTTTTACTTTTAGTGTATCGTTACTGAAAACACTTAGCTTAAGACTAAGCAGACATAGTAATATAAGGTAACGCAGTAATAATTGAACATTAAGCATAAAAGAGTAGCTTGTTTAAATGGTTATATCTTCGCTGTCTTCTGAAGTGTTACCAATAGCGTCAATTTTTTTCATTAGACCTCCTCCAAAAACTTTTTCATTACAGCTAAAATAGTGGAAGACAACGATAACTAAAAATACCACATTGGTTAGATTGGTCCCTATGGTTGCTATAACATTAAAGCTAGTAAGTAAAACAGAGCTAGTTTCTACAGCCGCATTTTGTAGGGTATTTAGTTGAATCATCATGGTATAAATAAATTGTGGTAAACTAAAAACAAATCCAATAGCACCAACAATTAATTGAGAAATAAAAACTAATATCCAAGTATTCCCAAAGTTGTTTTTAGCTAATAGATAAGCTTTATTTAGAGCAGCAAAATTTCCAATACGCTCTTTAATTCTAATTGGATAAACAGCAGTTATAACAAATAGAAGAGGAGGGCCAACTACCATTAAAGCTATAAAAAGAGCAAACATAATTAAGCCCATCAAAATTCCACCCATCATGGCAAAAAGTCCTATAATTATACCTAAAGCAATTAGAAGTAGAATAAATATTCCTACTAGGAAAAAGAAAGTAGAAATTAGCATTCCCAGATCTTTTAGGAAAGCATTCCAAACATCATTAACAGTAAATTTTTCACCATTATGTTTATCGTATAAAAAAATATATTCGTAAGTAACGCCAAGCACAACAAGGCTAGAGGCTATAGCAATAATAATGACTAAAAAATATACAGGAGAGAAAAATTGTAAACTTTCAAAGTCATCAGGGTTGAAGGTTTGAAAATTAAATATGTTTTGTACATAGATACTCATTAAAATAGCATTAAGCAACAATAATGGTCCGGCTAAAAATAGTAGGGAAGAGAAAAAAAGTTTAAAATTTTCTTTAATAAAAGTAAATGAAACAGTTAGTGTACTGCTAAAGTCTCTTTCTTTTTCGAAATCTATTCTTTCTTGATTCATAGTTGAAATATTTAATTAGGTTTATAATTTGTATATATGTTATTTGGGTAAATGATAAAATACCAAATGATAAAACTTAGTGATCCGAAGATAATAAATAATGATAAATAAACAGGCATTTCTGTATGTCGAGTTACAAAGCCTTCTAAAAAACCTGCAGTTATAAAAATAGGGACTAAACCAATAACTATTTTTAAACCATTTTTAGCTCCATTTATAAAAGAAGTTGTTCTTGGATAAGTTTTTGGAAAAAGTATGCTGTTGCCCATAGTTATTCCTGCTGCTCCGGCAATAATTATGGCAGAAATTTCTAACGTTCCATGAATCCAAATAGTGAGAAACGATTCAAATAATAAACCTTTAGCAGCAAAAAAATACTGAAAGGAACCTAGCATAACACCATTAAAGAATAAAATAAATCCGGTTCCAAATGAGAAAAACAATCCAAGAATAAAAGCGACAAATGAAACACGGATATTATTTATAGTAATACCTAAAAACATATCTAATTCTTTAGATTGTTTGTAAACTGCCATAGGATCATTATTTTCAATATTCTCTAAGGTCATATTTACATAAGAATCACCTAAAATAAGACGTACAAAACTATCATCATATTTAGCAGATATCCAACCTATAGCTCCGGAAATAAAGAAAATAAGAAAAGCAATAAGTAATTGTTTGTGATGACTTTTTATTACTAAGGGCAATTCTGTTTTCCAGAAAGTAATAAAACGCTTATTGCTTTCTTTTTTATTTTGGTAAATCTCATGGTGAACAGTAGCAGCGAGTTGATTAAGATATTCAGTAGTAGTAGATTTTGGATAGTAAGTTTTAGCAAAGGCTAAGTCGTTAGTAAGTTGGATGAATAAATCAGCATTTTCATCAGGCGTAATTTTTACCTTTTGATGAACGAGCTGCTCCATCTTTTTCCACTTATCTGCATTCTTTTTTATGAAAACGACTTCTCTCAATAGTTGTGTGTTTTATTTTCTGGATACGACACAGTTTTCCATTACCAACATGTCCATTTCTGTTCTTAAATAACAAGCTAATGCTTCTTTGGGAGTGTTTACAATAGGTTCATTTTCATTAAAGGAAGTATTCAATAGAATTGGTGTTCCTGTTTTTTGTCTAAATCTTTCAATTAAATCGTAGTATCTATCACCTTTTTCAACAGTTTGTAAACGACCTGTACCATCTACATGAGTAACTGCAGGAATTTCTGCATGTTTTTCTTTTTTGATAGGGTAAACTTTTTCCATAAAAGGTACTTTATCGGTTTTCTCAAAATATTCCGAAACATATTCCTCTAAAATAGAAGGAGCAAACGGACGGAAGCTTTCTCTACGTTTTATTTTTGTATTTAATAATTCTTTAGCATCTGTTCTTCTCGGGTCAACAATAATAGAACGATGCCCCAGTGCTCGAGGACCAAATTCTGCTCTTCCCTGAAACCAACCAATTACTTTTCCATCTACTAACGCATCCGAAACAATTTCTAATAATTCTTCATCATTGTATTTAGTGTATTCAATATTATCAGCTTTTAGACAAGCTTCTACTTCTTCGTTAGTTGATTTAGCACCGGTATAAGCACTGTAAATAGCAGGAAGTCTGTCGTTTTCTAAGATATGATTATATAACCATAAAGCAGAGCCTAAAGCTGTTCCCGCATCGTGTCCTGCAGAAGGAATATAGACATTTTCAAAAGTAGTTTTTTCTAAAATTTTACCGTTAGCTACTGAGTTTTGAGCTACGCCACCGGCAATACAAATATTTTTTAACCCTGTTCTTTTTTGTAAGTGGTTTAAAATGTGAAAAATTAGCTCCTCAGTTACACGCTGCACAGAAGTAGCAATATCTTTGTGTTTTTGGATTAATTCTTCTCCATTTTTTCTAGCAGGACCAAGCAATTTTTCTAATTCCTCTGAGAAAATACTATCAATATGAGGGTCGCCATTTTCCCAACTCATAGCAATGCCTTCTTTTGCATGTTTAAAGTATTTGGTATTCAACTCAAATAATCCATTCTCTTTAAATAAGATGATTTTTTTTAGTTCATCAACATATTTCGGTTCACCGTAGGGCGCTAGTCCCATTACTTTATACTCATCTCCATAATGAGGAAAACCTAAGTATTGTGTTAATGAGGTATAGAAAATCCCTGCTGAATGTGGGTAAATCACAGTATCTAACACCTCAATTTTATTTCCTTTTCCGGTAGCTATCATAGTTGAAGTAAAATCGCCAAAACCATCTATAGAAAGAATAGCAGCCTCATCAAAAGGAGAAGCAAAAAAGGCACTAGCTAAGTGACTTCTGTGATGTTCAATGTTTTTTATTTCAGCTTTAATTTGGTCTTCAGGAATGTTAAAGACTTTACTTAGTTCAGCTTTTACACTGCCTACTTTTTTTGTATTAGCTAAACGATCTTTTAGAGCTTTAACTGAAACTAGATTTTTGGCAGCATGAAGAATTTTCTTATGAATGTTGGCTGAAGGATCACGAGAAATGGTAATGTAATCTACTTGAGTAATATCAATATTAGCTTCGCCTAAACAAAATTTAATAGCCTCAGAGGGAAAACCTGCCCAATGTTTAATTCTTCTGAAACGCTCTTCTTCAGAGGCAGCTATTACTTCACCATTTTTTAAAATACAGGCAGATGAATCGCCATGATATGCATTTATTCCTAGTATGTACATTTTTTTATTATTTCTTGCAGATTTTGCATTTTAATGCAAATTTCAACTGCTTTTTATATTAACTATTTGAGTTGCTAAATTAGTAATTCCCTTTACAATTGAAAAAGTTGTTTGTATTGTTCAATTAATGATTGGTTATTAGTGACTTGTTGGGCGTAAAGAAAAGCATTTTTAGCCATTTCATTGAAAGTAGTTTCATCTATACTAGCTAGTTTATCAATAGTAGTAGTAAATTGTTTGAGATTAGCTAAATTAATATCAAAACCAACATTTAGAGTTGTTAAGTTTATCCAAGGAGTTTTGTCGGAAATTATTGGTACACAAGTATTTGCCATTGCTTCAATAATGATATGTCCAAAGTTTTCACCTGTTGACGGCAACAATAATGCATGGTATTGTTGTAGGGTAGCGTCAATTTCGTGGTGAGGTAAAGCTCCTTTATAATTTACTTTAATATTAACGGGTAGTTCGTTAATGACTTTCAAGCATTCGTTCCAATATTCCTGATTGTAGATGGGACCATAAATATCAAAAACTATGTTTTGTTTACAGTTTTTTAATACGTTAATAGCATACAAGGTGTTTTTTTCGGGGGAAATACGAGCAATAGAAACAAGACGTAAGGTGTTTTCTGCTTTAGCTTTCAAATGAAAAGCACGAGTTTTTATTTCTGGAAGATTGTTGGCAATTAAGCTATTTACTTTTACACCAAAAACAGCTTTAATATCTTCTTTTTCATCATTAGTGGTAGCATGAAAGGTAATGTTTTGGAATAATCCTACCCATTTAATGAACTGAGTAAAAACTTTCTTTTTAGTCTTTTTTACTCCCAACGAACCCTTTGAAAGCATACCTCTAACAGCCAAAATGGTTTTAATATTTTTCTTTTTCGCATAATAAATAGGAATCAATGAAAAATAGGGGGAATAAAAACTGTTGCAATATACTATGTCGGGTTGAACTTCATCTATTAGAGCATGCGTAGTACTTCGTTTGGTATTTTCTTTAGAGAGATAAAAAACCTGAGCATTATCAATACTATTCCATTGGTTGGTATTGATGTTAGAGTAGGGGATAGTTTCTAAATAATCGGTATTTCGGGTAACAATATAAAACTGAAAATGATCTTTCAACGCATCCACCATATTACTCACCGAACGAATAGGACCACCTGCTTTGTAGCCTGGTTTATACCAATCTATAAATATGAGGATGGTGGTTTTTTTCATTCACTAAAATTATAAAACATATTGAAAACTCAGCCTTAAAACCATGATTCTTTTTACTAAGATTGCTGCAAAACCAAATCGTACATTTGCTGATATTGATTAGCAATAGTTTCGGGTTGGAATCGCTTAACGTTTTTTAAGCCTTTTGAAATCAGTTCCTCTCTCAAATTACTATTGTTAATCAATTGGTTAATGCCATCTTTAATATCGTTGACATCCAAAGGATTTACTAATAATGCACCATCTTTTGCAATTTCAGGCATAGAAGCAATATTAGAAGTAATAACAGCTCTGCCACATGCCTGAGCTTCTATAATAGGTAAACCAAAACCTTCATAAGTAGAAACAAACGCCAACAAATCACAACTGATGTATTCTTGAATCATTTGTTCATTGCTTAAATTGACTTTAGAAATATAATTAATACTATTTTCTTCAAGTATTTTTATTATAACGTTATCTAACTTTCCTATAAGAACGAGTTTGCATTTAATATCTTTTATAGCAATTAGTAATCTATTTAGGTTTTTGTTTGATTTAGTTCCAATATGGAGAATAGTAGGACATTCTTCATTAAAAGTTTTTGGTGTATAGGTAATTGGTAGCGTAATTGGATTATGTATTACTTGAATTGGAGTTTTATAATTGTTTAAGCTTAACAATTCATTTTTAGAAAATGATGAAATGGTGTTAACATAAGTTGCTCGCTTTATAGGCCAATCAAACCATAATTTTTTTAAAAGATATCTTTTTAATCCAGTGTTTCTTTTAAGAACTTCTATATCGTGTATGGTAAGTATGGTTTTTTTACGAGGTAAACCTAAAATTAAATAATGGTCATGACCGGTTATATGTATTAAGTTAGAATTTAAATTTTTTACAAAACCAATGTTTCGCCATCTTTTTAAAAAGCCTGCACTTGTATAAGGTAATTCTACTTTTTTAACTTTTAAATAAGGTAATAAGGCATTAAAAACATTTTCTATGCTGTGAAAAGAGGTGTTAGATTTACGATATATGAGGTGAATTAATGGCATAATTGATTAAGAAAATATAGCTTTTTTGAATCCTATTAAAGTTTCGTCATAAGAATATTGTTGAATTATTTCAAAAGAATTTTCACCCATTTCTTTCAGTTTTTCATTGGAAACTTCAGAAAAGAAAGTTAATTTATTATTTAATTCTTTTAGATTGCCATATGGATAGGTAAAACCATTTACTCCTTCATGAACAAGATTGGCAGTACAGCCAACCTCATCTGATATTAAAACAGGAAGAGAATGAACCATGGCTTCATTTACAACGAGTCCCCAAGTTTCGCCATAACCAGAAGGAAGGATGAAAAAATCAGCAGAAATATAGTATTTATATAGTTCTGTTTGATTAACAAAACCAGCAAAATGAACATTTTCCAGATTATATTTTTTTACAAGTTGTTTCATTTTAGTTTCTAATACACCTGTTCCTACAAAAACAAAAGAAAGATTTTGTTGAGGGTTTAAAACATATGCCTCAAGTATGTCTAATGGTCGTTTTTTAGTAATAAATTTCCCACAAAATAAAGCAATTCTGTTTTTAGTTGGGATTTGGTATTTTAATCTAATATCATCTGTTAACTTATTAAATTTTTTGGCGGTTTCAATAAACCTTTCATTATCCACACAATATGGAGCATAGAAAAGTTGATGTTCTTTTACTCCTAAAGATTTATAAAATGCTTTATTTTCTTTACCAATATATACAAAAGACGAACAGAGCTTGATTATTGTTTTTTTTATTAAGGTATTTAATTTCCCTTTATTTTTTTCTTGTTTTAAAGGGCTTTCAGCACGCATGAGAACCTTAATTCTTAAGATAGTAGCTAGTATTAATAAGAGTATATTTGAAAAATAACCCCAACCGTGCATGATGATAATATCTGGCTTATTTTTAATTAAATAATTAAAGATTTCCCAATTGATAAGTCCCCAAAATTTACCTGAAACAGCGGGTTTTTTTGCATAATTCTTTAGAAAAATATAATTATAACCATTTAATAATGGGATATCCCATGTAACATTTATGCCGAATTGTCTATCTAATCCACCTATGGTATGGTCAGTAAAATAAATTACTTGTAAATCTATATTTTCAAGGGTATTTAACTTTTGAAGTAAAGGAGTTTGGTATTGAATAGGATGAGAAAGAAAATAGGCTACTTTTTTTTTCATTGTGTAAAATTAACACTACAAGATGATTTATTAAATTGTTTTATTCAATATTTGAAAAGATGGTGCAGCTTTAAGTTTTTCTTTAACAACACTAAGTTTAGAATTTCTGATGTATAAGGTATTAGCTTCATGATGAAATTGAGTTAATGCTTTTAATTCTCTGGTAAAAGGGTTGTAATCATATTTCTTAAAACCATAAGCGACCAATTGCTTATCTACCATTTCGTCACTTAATTCATATTTATCACTACTGCTGTTAAGTTCTACAATTAAAGCCATTACGTTTTCATTATTCAATGTGTTGCTTCCTCCAGAAAGTACGTGATATTCAAAACCTTCTACATCGAGTTTTATAAGTGTAGAAGATAGGGAAGTATGAGAAAGTAAGTTGTCTAAGGTATCTACTTTTACATTAATAGTATTTTCGGATTTTACAACTGTAACGTGGTTGATGGTATCTTTATCTTTAGTGAAATGAAGTTCACCTTTTTTGTCAGACAATCCTATATTATAGCAGTTCACTAAGTTTTCTAATTGATTAAGTTGTATGTTGGTTGTTAAGTATTGAAAAGTTTGAGGTATAGGTTCAATGGCAATGGTTTTACTTTTTTGAGTTCCTGCGGCTAAAAGTGAATAAACACCAACATTTGCACCTATATCAATAAAATTACTTTTTGCATCTAAAAAATGGAGTAAAAATGACATGTCATTAAATTCAGGTAACCCTACATAAATACAACCTGTAGCACCGTGCATTCCTTTATGCATGGATAACTTTAAATTGCCTATCCATTTTATCTGTTGATTATTTTTACTTAAACGAGAAGTTATTTGCCAATTAAAAAACCGTAGTAGGGCGGACAATTTACTATTTTTAGTAAGCGGATGAGTATAAATATACCTTATTGGAACAGCAATTTTTTTAAACATGAATAAAGTTTAAGTAAACCGCAAATTAACACTTATTACATTAATAAATAGTAATCAAGTGTAAAAAATAATTACTCCAATTCATCTTTTTGGTTATTAGAACTGAATAGTTGAATACCAATAAAAGATAATCCGACATTTACTATCATAAAAAATATTAAAGATTTTACGAGATGATTAAATATTTTAATAAAATCAGTTTCTGCCTTAACTACTTGAAAGAAAAATAAGATTAACCAAAGAATCATTAAATAGGAGCTTTTACCTAAATATTGCATTATTAAGGTTATAGATAGGGAAAGTAAAAGTCCATATAAAAACATGGCTATCCATCCACCAGCTATGCCGTAATTAGCATAAAACTCAGCTATTAATGAAAGCCCCATTGATGCATTCTTAGAAAGGCCTAAACCAGTAATTTCTTTAAAATTAACAAGTGCCTGATCTGCTCCGGCTTTATCTGGAGCTAAAAATCGAGGTAACAGACTAGCTTCTATCGCTTCTTTAATTGTTTTACCTTCTAAAAATGGTTTTTTTGAAGGAACATTATCAAGTACCTTGCTAATTATCCAACCTTGATTCAACCTGTTATTAGCATCCGCACTTTTTTGTTCTTCTTTTTGTTGTTGAAAAGTACCAAGCGGCTGTGCTTCAGTTTCTTTTTCTACTAAAAATTCTCTCTCAATTAAATCATAAAAAACTTCTACAGGATTAACTTTTTTACCGCTCCATATAATTTCTCTAAAGTCTTTTTTCACCACTTGTAACATATAAATAAAGAAAGCACCTAGAGTGATAACCGTTAATTTTGTAACGAAAGATGTTTTATTAGGGGTAACTAAGAAAGCAAAAAAGGAAGCGATAATTAACATGTTATGAAACATGCCACTTCCTAAAGAAGTAACAAAGGTGATTCCGAGTGTAACGAAAAACAGATGCCATTTATATTTTGGAAATAAAAAAAACAAATATCCTATGCCTACATATAATAGTAAAGAAGAAAGGTATAGAATAAAAGCTAAGCCACCAATATTAATAAATTTATTAATTACACCAGATAACAAACCAATTGCTACCAATGTGTATGCAGTAGAAATATTAGTTTTTCTATTGTTTTCTATAAACCCTGTTTTAATTTTATCAATAGGTAAACTATTTCTAATTAAATATAAACCAAAGGTCATTGCTAATACACCTGGCACTACATAACTCATATATACATCTTCTTCTACGTACATATAATACTTATGATGTGTTTTCCCCAAAGAAAAAGAAATTTTAGCACCGACTATCCATTGTAGGGAGGCTATTAAAATAATAAATTCTTTAATAGGAAATGTTTTTCCTAATTTAGATACAAAATCAATAAAAATATAAAGTGTAAATGAAAGACCAAGAGAAGAGTAAAAAATATAGTCTTTTAGTATATAACAATAAAAAAAGTATAGTAAAGAAAATAATATAGTAATTAAGTTTACTCTCATGAAAGTTGATTAAAAACAATTATTGGTTAGAAATTAATGTTTCTATAATGCGTTTACTTGAGCGTCCATCTCCGTAAGGATTTTTAGTATTTTCAAAAATAGGGTTAAAGTTGTTAAAGGCATTAATAATTTCTTGTTTATTCATACCAACGAGTTTTGAATAGCCTAAATTTACAGCTTCAGGTCTCTCTGTGGTTTCTCTAAGAATTAATACTGGTACGCCAAATGTTGGAGCTTCTTCCTGAATACCTCCAGAATCACTAATTATTACTTTTGATGAGGATATTATTTTTATTAAATCTAAATACTCTAATGGTTCTGTAATAATTACATTGTGTTTTTCATTTAAAACAGAGTTTTTAACTTTGCTTTTAACATTTGGGTTAGGATGAACAGGCCAAATAAAAGTAAGATTTTTATTAGCAGCACTTAATTCAGTAATTGCTTCAATTAAGTTATTTAAATTTAAGTGGTTTTCTCTTCTGTGACAAGTAATTAGTACGGTAGTATTTTTAATATTGTTCAAATTAGCATTAGAGAAATTATGATTTTCTAAAATTTTATTTTCTACAAAATAATTTAACGTATCTACAACAGTATTACCCACTACATGTATTTTTTTTTCATTTATATTTTCCTTTAGTAAGTTTTCTTTAGCTATTGTAGTTGGGGCAAAGTGGTAATTAGTAACTATACTTGCGACTTTTCTATTAAATTCTTCTGGAAAAGGGTGTTGTAAGTTAAAGCTTCTTAAACCTGCTTCTATGTGAGCAAATTCTATATTATTATAAAAAGCTACCATAGCTGCGGCCATGACTGTTGTTGTGTCTCCTTGAGCTAAAATAACGTCAGGAAAAAATTCCTTGTTTATTTCTTTTAGTAATTCATCAATACTTAAAATTGCTTTTGAGGTTAATAGGGTAAGATTTTGTCCTTTTTTTATGATATTAAGTTCATAGTCGGGTTGAATATTAAAAACATTCCAATAGCTTTCAAGTAAATCTTTATGTTGCCCAGTAGCAACTATTTTATAATTAGTGTAGTTTATACCTTTTAAATAATTTATAATGGGGAAAATCTTTATTAACTCGGGACGTGTGCCTATTATAAAAAGTAATTTTTTCGACATAATTATTGTAGTTTATAAATGTGTTTTTCTAGTAGAGAAATATAAATTTCAACATCAAGGTTTTTTTTAAAATAATTAGTTAAGGTCAATTTATTTTCTTTGGGCAAATTTTTCAATTTAGTTATCGAAAGTACAATTTTTTCTTCATCATTAAAATCAGTAAGTTCTCCTAAAAAATCGGTTGTAAATAGTGGTATTAACCCCTTTAATTGATGAGCTAAAACAGGGATTCCATTAGACCAAAATTCATAAAGCTTATTTGGAGCACAAAATTCAAAATTTAAGTTAGTACCCTTATATAATATAATTCCTAGATCAATTTTAGGGTAAATTTTCAAAAGCTCTTCGTGTGGAATGGTTTCTATAAAATGTACGTTTGAAAAATTGTTTTGGGATAGAAAATCATCTATTTCTTTTGTTTTTCTACCAATAAAAATAAAAGCAGTTTTATCATTTGCTGTAAATTTATTAGTAGCGTTTAAAAAAGTTGTAAAGAAATGTCCGTCAGCACCAACACTACCAACATGTAAAATTTTAAAATAATCATCAGGAATAAAATCAATAACGGTTTTGTTTATTTCTTCTGTATTATTTGCTACTGAACAAGTATTGGGAATTATAATTGATTTTGAAGGAGTGAGACTGCTATTAGATATGAAGAATTCAGCTCTGTTTTTTTCGGGAAAAATACACAAATCGATCTTATTTGCATTTTTCAGCACATAGTGGAACATTAACTTACTAAATTTCCCCAGATAATTACTATCAATTAGTTCGAATTGATGATAGATTAAACGGGCTTTTGTATTAATTAATAGCTTTAAAAATACAACTTGGTAATCATTGGTGTAAATGATATTTTCTTTTGAAAAAAATAACCACTTAATTGTTTTTAAATATTTTGTAAAGGTTATTTTTTTTAATCCTTTTTTGTATTCATTATAATCGTTGAATTCAGCTATATTTTTTAAGATTAATTTTTTATTTCTAAGGTAATTGTTAACGCTTTTTAGATGAATTTCACTAATGGTAATATTCCATTTTTTTTGGATAAACAAATCGATAATAAACCTAAGCGATGGAATATTAGTTAATGGATTAATAGATAAAAAATGAATATTCATTTTTCAAAATTAGTTATAATAGAAAACATCGTTTCCAACCTATTTTTATACGTATGTTCTTTAATAGTTCGTTGGTATCCGGCTTCAATTATTCGTTGCCTTTCAGTTTCGTTAGTAGAATCTAAGTAATAATCTATTTTGGTTTTTAAATCATTAAAATCGGTATAGGTTACTATTTCTTTGCCTATTTCAAACAATTCATTAATGGCATCTCGATGGCTGGTAATTTGAAATCCGCCACACGCAGGAATTTCAAACATCCTTTTATTTACGCCATTAATTACAGCAGGATGCAAGTTGTTTAAGACAATTTTTGCTGCACTAAATGCTTTTGATTTTTCATCGTTAAACACAATTTTCCCGGTAATCATTTTTTTTACTTCTGGAACGGTTAACCAAAAAGATGGTTTGGGGCCCCACATTTTAAAATTATATTGCGTTAAGTGTTGGTATAATGCCATTCTACTCGGGTAAAAATTACCTGCATTGGTAATATCACAACTATATAAATCTTTATCTATTTGTGTTGATTCAACTACTCGATGAGCTTTTGGATTACAGCATTGTGGAAGGTAATATGTATTTAGGTTAAATTCAGATTTAAGTTTCTCAACAATATATTTATCTACAAAAAACAAATAATCATAACCGGCAACAAAAAACATAGCTTTTTGAAAGTTACTGATGGCATCAGGAAACCACAAGACAATAGGGGAAGGAGTTATTCGCTTTATCGTGGTTATTTCTTGTTTGGATAAAAAATCATGTAGTACTATCGTAAAGTCAATGTTAATTTTTTTATAAATCTTATAAATAGCATTAGCTTTAATGTTTCTAATTTTAGGAATTTTTGATAAAAATTGATTGTAAAATGTTTTAGTGATATTTCTACCTCTAAAACCTAAGAGCTTATATTGCATAAAGTTAACTTCTGCTTCAACCCTAATAGTGGTATGACCCATTTCCTGCAAGGTTTCTTCAATATGGTTGGCAGCACTCTCTTTATAAAACTTTCCTATGATGGCAATATTCATTTAAACTCTATTTTTTTAGTTTTAATGCATTTTTAAAACCAATTAATTGGCAAAGGAGTTGAAATTTTTTTCCTCCAATTTTCCATTTTTCATCCACATTTAGTTTTTCAATTCTCTGCCATGCAATATTAATTAATTCTTTTTCCTTCTTATGAAATATGTAAATAAACTTAGCATAGTTAAAAGCCAATGCTTTTCTAACTTCAGTAGTATCTTTTAGTTCAAGTATTTTTTCGTAACTAATGTATGATTGTAACATGGAATTAGCTCTTTCGGGAATATGTTTATTACTAATACTTGTTTTAATTTCTCTTCGATAAAACATATAAGCATTATCAACAAACTTAATTCCTTTGCTTTTTAATAAAACCCGAAAAAAATATTCGCCATCTTGATTTACTTTTAAAGTTTCATTCCATTTGCCGGCTTGTTCAATTAGTTTTTTAGGTGTTAACCAAATACCAACCGCTCCCGACTTATTTAACCAAGAAGTGCTTAACCAATCAATAGGACTATCAAAATCTTTATCTATAATTGTTTTGAGTGGAAAAACCGTAGGTATATTTCCTGTAAAAGAAATCCATTGGGAAGAGTAAATATAGTCATCACCGTATTTCTCGACCAACTCCATTTGGTTTTTTATTTTGTCTTTATACATGATGTCATCTGCATCAAAAAACACAATGTATTCTCCTGTAGAAAGTTCCAATGCTTTATTTCTAGCGGCACATCCACCTTTATTTTCTTGTTGAAATACTTTTATTTTTTCTGAAGCATAAGTTTTTGCTATTTCATAACTGTTGTCGGTAGAGCCGTCATCCACAATAATTAATTCTATGTTAGCATAGCTTTGATTAGTTATGGAAGTAATCGTTTCTGCAATGTATTGCTCTGCATTGTAAAGAGGTATTAATATGGAAACTTTTTTTAGCATTAATTATTTATTAGCAATTGGTTAAAGAAGTTTTTTAAGGATTTAGCTATTATTATAGGGTGACAATTATTATTTACAAAATTATAATTTTCAATCCCTTTTTTCTTATGTAATTTAAATGCACTTTCTAGAGCTAAAGTTGCTGAATTAGCATCTTTAGGACTAAATGCCGGATTATTAGTAATCTCTAGAACTTCAGCAATATTGCCAATTTTAGGTCCTACTACAATTTTTTTGAATGAAAACCCTAAAAAAACATTGCCTGAATTTAATAAATCTATTCTGGGAATTAATAATACATCAGCAGCATTTAAATAAACCTGTACATCATTATTTTCAATAAAGTTATAATTGATGGTTACATTATTGGATAAACTAAGTCTTAGTTTTTCAGCTTTTGTAAGACTGAATTTTTTTACTCGTTGTAAAAAGGTAGTAGGTAAAGGTTTATAAATATTGAGGTTGGAGATTAATAAATATTTATTTTCGAGTTTTAAGTTGTTAAAAGCAGTTTTAATCAACTTTAATTCAGCTTTTGTTCTTATAGAGCCAAATACTAGAATAACATTTTTATACTCTCCAATTTTTAGTTTCTTTCTAGCTTCCGATTTCGAGATTTGATTTTTAAAAAGGGTATAAGCAGGATGAGGAATAACTATAGATTTTTTTATTGATAATTCTGTATAATGACTTTCAAGTTCTGTTTTACTGTAATTTCCCATATGTATAATTCCATCACAATATTGAAGAACTAAACGGTATAATTCAATAAGGTTTTCAGATTTACTTTTATGAGGCAAAATATTATGTCTGGTATACACTATTTTGGATTTTGTTTTCCATTTTTTTAGTTCTGTCTCTAAATCAGAAAGATCATTTAGACTGGGTTCGGAATAATTAAAAATACTTTCGGGCCAATGAATATTTACAATGTCAATTTGGTGATTATCAAAATTTTTATAGTGGTCATATATAAAATTACCATCAAAGTATTGTTCTATTTCATCCAATACTGGATTTTTATCTTTTTTAAATGGTAAAAAAATATTCATTCCTTAATAGTATAAAAAATGCCAGATACTAAACCTCTCATCCTTGTCCACCAATATTTTGGAAAAGTTCCTTTTGTAACTATATTAAGAAGTTCTTTTAGTAAATTTTTAAATATTTTATTTCTTGTAAAAGAATAATATTGATTTTCAATCTTCGCTAAAAAAACACGATTACGAACCATAAAATAATGATAGTTTTTACTTTTGTTACTCGTTAAATGATATGAAATTGAATTAGTGTTTATAAAACTTGAGTAGCCATTTGTTTTAGCTCTTAAGCACCATTCTGTTTCTTCAAAATATAGGAAGAAATAATTTTTTAAAGGACCAATTTTTTTAACGATTTCATTATTTATTAAAATACAACTACCATTTACATAATCCGTCTCATGAATTGGAGAGGTAATATTTATTTCGCCAATGTTTTTTTGAAAATTTAAATGATTAGTTAAATATCCTTCTTTACGATTAATTAAACCTCCATCGGAATAGATTTTTTGTGGCTCATTTCTATAACAAATTCTAGGTCCAAAAGCTGCAGCATTAGGATAAGTAGTATAACTTGCAAGTAATGTTGGAATGGTTTCATTAGTTAATCTAATGTCAGGATTTAAAATTAAAGTATAATCATAGTTATCTTGAATAGACAAATTAATTCCAATGTTGTTGCCTCCGGCATATCCTAAATTTTTATTGTTTAATAGTAATTGGTTATGAGGTACTTTAGAGGTTAAAATTTTAAGATCATCTTTATTAGATAGGTTATCAATTATTAAAACATCAATAAAAGAGTGAGAAAAAGAAAGTAGTTGTTGATACAACTCAACGGTTTCATTAGCTGAGTTATAATTAAGAATAATTATTTTTATTTTCTTTTCGGTTGACATTATTTATTGCTCTAACTTTAAAAGTTTTCTGGTTTTAAATATTCTAATTGCAATGGGGTTACTTAGTAAAAAATTGGTTAAACGAAGCATCAATAACTTTGATGTAAAAAATGGAACATTCTTACTTTGTTGTCGAAGTCTGTTTTCTATATAAGAATAAAGAGCAATATCACCTTGATTATGTAGTTCGATTAGTTTCTTTTCTTTATTGGAAACATTTTTTTTCTTTTTAGAAACATTTTGTTTAATGTAAAAAGGAAGAGACCATCCATAATGATGAGCAAGTACTAAAAGAGACTCATCAAAATATTCTTGTAAACCAACAACAGGAAAATGAGTTTCAATATTTTTAATAGCTGTTTTCAGCATAATTTTTTCATCGCCATCAATCCCTGATAATTTCCTGACTTGACCATTGTTCCCATCTTTGTCATTAAGCATAATAAATTCTTCAAAGCTCATGTTCTTTTCATTGACTAGGTCAAACAATCTGTTTTCAGGTCTTCTTTTTACATAATTATAAAAAGACATTAATCGTTCTTCTGACTTTCTCAAAAATGTAAAATATTCTGATTCTTGATTAAAGTGATTATGAATACCATAATCAAAATGTCCTCTTACAAGCCTGATGTTATTTTTTTCTTCAATAGGTAAACTATAAAAATCATCTAAATTCCCTTTTTCTCCATGCCAAGTAACACTAAAAATATTTTTATTATTGAAAAAGCGAGTTAATACCTGATTAAGCGTTGTGCCTCCATTTTTGGGCAAATGTAAAAATATAATGTGTTTATTACCTAGCATGGAAGTTACAAAAAAACAAAGTAAATTAAAAATTATTAAAAAATCTATTTAAACCACCTTAAAGGCATTAAGAGTAATTTGCCAAGTTTGTACTCTTTAGAATTTTTAATATGGTATGCCCTTCTAGCCTCAAAGACATTGTTCCTAATGGAGTTAACCACTGTTAATTCTTTTTTGTTGAGCATATAATTTAAAATAGTATGATAATTTTTATTGGTTTCTGCAATCATTGAGTTGCTTCTAACTCTATAATCAAAAGTCACTTCATTTATGTGATAGAACTTTGCTCCTTGTAAAGCTATGCGTAGCCAAAAATCCCAATCTTCGTAGCCCATTATCGGCATGTTCTCATCATAACCACTTACTTTGTTCCAAATAGATTTGCGATAAACAGCACAAGCATCTATGTAGTTTTTCGTACAGAGTAACGTAAAATCAAAATCAGGGACATTCACTAATTTGTTTTCTTCACCAAAATGTTGTTTGTTGCCATAAACTACATCAATATTTTCATCTCGTTCTAATAGTTTAATACTTTCGGAAATATAGTTGTGCCTAATTTTATTATCGGCATCCAAAGGTAGTATATATTCACCTTCTGCTAATTTTATTCCATTATTTCTAGCTTTTGCTAAGCCTTGATTTTCTTGATTTAACACAAATAACCCCTGTTGTTCTATTTTTTTTAAAAGTTCAAGGGTTGGGATATCTGTAGAACCATCATTTACAATTATAACCTCATAATCGTTTTTGTTAGGACAGGAACTAACACTGTTCATTGTTTCTTGTAGGTATATTCCCATATTGTAGCAAGGGATGATAATGGATATTTTTGGTCTCATAAAAGATTATACTTAAAGTTTAATTGAATACGTTTTAACACCCGTAAAAGTCTATTTTTTTTATGAAGTTGATAGCTAATATAGTTAATTAGATTGGTTTGTTTTTTTTGTATAATTTTTTTTTGCTTTCGATTTAAGATTCTACTTATAAGTTTATTGAATTGTATAGTTTTAAGTGTTTTTTCAATAGTATTTGAGTTAGACCAAAAACCATCTTCATGAATCCTATAGATTGTAGTAATATCTGGTAAACATTTTAATTTACTGTTTTGTGAAATTATTCCATAAAGACCTAAGTCTCCATATGGTAGCTCACAAAACCATTCAGGAATGATAATAACATTTCTATACATTAGACTTGCTGTAGTTATAAAGTTATAATGTGTTAACAAATCATCATAGGTATAAATACCTTCTTTGGATATGTTAGGGATAGGGTGTAGTTCTAATTTATTTTTTTTTAACATATTAGACTTAGTGAAACAGATGTTAAATTCGGGGTTGGTTTCTAAAAAATCAACTTGTTTTTGTAATTTGTAAGAGTCTGTCCAATAATCATCACCATCTATAAGTGCTATGTACTTTCCTTTGCAATGATTAATTATATTCAGAAAGTTATATAAACGTCCTTTTTTTTGTCTATTTATATCATATTCATCACCTTTTTTTCTGTCCAATAAAATATACTTGATATTTTTATTGGTTGATGAAGCAATAAATTGTTGAATAAGGGCTATGTTATTGTCAGTTGAAAAATCATCACCAATAATTACTTCAAAAGGAAAAGAAGTTTGCTGTTGCTCAATACTATTTAAACATTGGGTAATATATTTTGCATGATTATATGTCATTAGTCTAACACTTAATATCATGATTCTCTTATAAAAGCTATAATTTTTTTACAAATTAAATTAATATCATTTTTAGATAAATCAGGAAATAAAGGAAGTCTTAATAGTAAATCACTATATCTTTCAGCATTTTTTAATGGTTTTACAGATTGATTTGTTTTAGATAAAAGATTTAAATAATAACTTGATTTATGCAAGGCTTGATAATGGAAAACAGCTTTTATATTGTGGTTTAGTAGATAATTAATGAGAGCTGTTCTTTTTTCAATAGAAGGGCAAATAATGTAAAATAAATGTGCGTTGTTGGTAGCATAATCTGGTATTACTGGTAATTGATAATAAAATTGTTCTATGCTTTTAAGCTGTGTATAATAATCATTCCATATTTCTTTTCTTTTAGTTTGAATAGAATCTAAGTCTTCTAATTGTGCATACAAGAATGCAGCAGTAACTTCTGATGGCAAAAAAGAACTACCTATATCTACCCATCCATATTTATCTATTTCGCCTCTAAAAAAAGAAGATCTATTAGTACCTTTTTCTCTAATAATTTCAGCTCTTTTTATAGCATTTTTATCATTTACTACCATCATTCCACCTTCGCCCGAAATGATATTTTTAGTAGAATGAAATGAAAAGGCTCCAAAATGTCCGATAGAGCCTAAAGGTTGGTTTTTATAATATGAATCTATAGAGTGTGCTGCATCTTCAATTATAATTAAGTTGTATTTTTCTGAAAGACTTATTATTTTCTCCATATCACAAGCAATACCACCATAATGAACAACAACAATAGCTTTTGTTTTTTCAGTTATTAGAGCTTCAATTAAGTCTTCATCCATATTAGGGGAGTTTTTCTGACTATCAACAAATTTTATAGTTGCTCCTCTAAGGATGAAAGCATTTGCTGTTGAAACGAAGGTGAAAGAAGGCATTATTACTTCATCACCTTCACTTATATTGGACAGAATGGCTGCCATTTCAAGAGCATCTGTTCCACTAGTGGTTAGAAAATTGGAATTAAAACCAAATTTTGAAGAAAAATATTTAGAACATTGAGCAGTATAGTATCCATCACCAGATAATTCACCTCTATTGATAGCATCTTCTATATATAATAGCTCTTTACCTGTTATATATGGCTTGTTAAATTTTATCATGTTGCCAATTTATATTATATCCTAAAAGTTGTTCAAGTTTTTTATTATGTGGTTGATAGTATTGATAAAGTTTTTCATAAATTTCTATACCTACATTCACCGTTTGTCGCAAATTCGATTGATTAAGTTTTAGATTTGTTTTATCAGAGATAAAAGAGCTTTCAACCCCAACAAATTTATAAATATATTCGAAGATGTCACTATCTGAAAATAATTTTTCAAAAAAAATTACTTTTAAGTTATTATTAAATTGATTAAGAAAAGCAGGTAAATAATTTGAATAAATTCCTCTTTCTAAATAAGCAAACGGAGATACTGATATTTCTTTAGTTAGTATAGGTGCTTTTTTAGTGGTTAGAAAAACTTCTTCTATAGTTCTGGTTTCTAAACCATTTTCTACAGAAAAAAAATAATTTGAAATAGCTCTTTCAACAGGGTTTCTAAGAATAACAATAATTTTTGCTTCAGGATAAAATGACTTGATTCTTTCTGCAACTATTGGATATTCAACATAACTTGTTCCTTTTTCGCCTATAACTTTAATTGTTGGCAACAAACTTGAAAAATATTTTCTCTCATAAAATTCTTTACCTTTTTTAAAACTATCTTCATTCAAAAAAAATTTTGGCTCTGGCCGAACAGGTTTTGCCAACTCAATTTCAGGATGAGAATCTAAAACACCATAGAGATAAGTAGTTCCACACCTTTGACCACCAATTATAAATATGTGTTTTTTAATCATTTAATTTTGTATCAAGTAGGTTAATTATTATTTCTTCAAGTTTATTGGTATTTATGACAACAGTTTCATTAGAGTTCATGAATTCTATCCAATCATCAGATTTACACGGATAATAATAGTGAACTAAATTTATTTTTGATAATTGAGCTAAATTAGCATAAATATTAGCATTGCGTACAATGTCAGGCATCCAAATCACTCCCTTTATATATTCATTGCAAAAAATTAAGTTAGCCCATGCTGCTCCAGTTGGTCCCACTATAAAGTTGGTATTATTCATTGTATTGATTTGCTCTTCAGGGGTTAAATTCTCAAAGTAAACGGATTCAAAATCATATTTTTTTAGCATTTCATATACTTCATTTTGGTTATATGCCCTTTTATCTTGGTTTCGTGCTAAAAAAATTCTTCTTTTCGGACTTAAATTCTTTTCAGCGTTTAATAATCTTTTTTTAAAAGTTTTCATTAATTCCCAATTAAGATTGGTGTCTAAAATATTAAAATTAGCTCTTTTATATTTAAAGTCAGGAGAAGATATTACTGGAGAATCGAGCCAAACTAAATCTTCTATTTTATACCAATGTATGTCTTTTAAGTAAATTACAGTAGCATTTGGAAAAAGTTGATTTAAAACAATAGTGTGATTTTTAAGATTTTTAATCTTCTCAGGAATTAATAGGGGGTAGTTTTTGTATTTTTTTGGTAAAAATTCATAGACTTCTCTCTTTGGTAAAATTTCTATCAACCAATGGTACCAGTTGTGTGGCCAATGACCTGATAAAAATATTCCTTGTTCTAATTCAATAGTAGGGCGTATCATTTTGATAAATGCATAACCAGCTGTTGCTTGAATTATCAATTTGGTTCTATAATTTACATTTTTATCAGGGTGTGATGCAATATAATTTTGTTTATATAATTTATTTTCAAATAAAACCATAGGAGAGATAGGGTCAACGGTTCCATTAGGAACAATATTATAACCAATCGAGGATTGATTTTTATATATTTTTTCTGAGGGTTTGCTTAGTTCAGCTACTGTGTAGATATAACTTAAATTCGATTCTATTAAGTTGGTTCGGTTAATTAAATTTTCAGTAAAATCTAATTTTACTATTCGATATTTATTTCGAGAAAGAAGCTGTAGCATTTTTCCGGATATAATACCTAATTTATTATTCTTAAAAAATAACCTTGTAGTTAAGTTATTTAATAGATTAAATATAGCTGATTTAAGATATTTAATTATCGAACTCATTAATTGCTTTAATTACTTTGTTAACCTCAATTATATCCATTACAGGACTAATAGGCAAGCTTAGTACTTCTTTGTGTAGTTGTTCAGTTATAGGTAAAGAAATATTACTATACTCACTATATGCTTTTTGTTGATGAGGAGGAATAGGGTAATGAATTAACGTTTGTATGTTGTTTTTAGTTAAATAAGTTTGAAGTTTGTTCCGGTTACTTGTTCTAATAACAAATAAATGCCAAACATGTTCTAATTCCTTATCAGGGTATTTAGGCAGTATAATGTTTGAATTTTTTATTTCATTACAATAACGTTTAGCAATAGCTCTTCTTTTTTGATTTTCAGCATCAATGTATTTTAACTTTATAGTAAGAACACCTGCTTGTAATTCATCTAACCTGCTGTTTAATCCTTTATAAGTATTAACGTATTTTTCGTTAGAACCATAATTAGCAATCGTTCTAATAGTTGTTGCTAACTGTTCATCTTTACAGGATACTGCACCTCCATCTCCTAAAGCACCTAAGTTTTTTCCGGGGTAGAAACTAAACCCGGCTGCATCGCCTAAATTCCCTGATTTTATGCCATTCTTTTCAGCACCAATTGCTTGTGCATTGTCTTCAATAATTTTTAATTGGTGTTTTTGAGCTATTTCTATTATTTGTTCATTAAAAACTATTTGTCCATAAAGGTGAACAAGCATTATGGCTTTCGTTTTTGGTGTAATTTTTGCTTCAATTTTAGTACTATCAAGGTTGTAATTATCGATAGCAGGCTCTATAAAAACAGGCACTAAGCGATTGTCTGTAATGGCTAAAATGGAAGCAATGTAAGTATTAGCAGGAACTAATATTTCATCACCTTCTTTCATTATGCCAAGTTCTATATAGGCTTTTAAAATTAAACGTAAAGCATCTAATCCGTTGGCAACACCTATAACAAATGGAACATTAAGGTAAGTAGATAGTTTCTTTTCAAATAATTTATTTTCCTCGCCTTGTAAGTACCAACCGCTAGTATATATATTAATTAGCTTGCTCTCTATCTCTTCTTTATATTGAAGATTAATTTTCTGAAGATCTAAGAATTTAATCATTTTCATAACCATTATCTAGTTTCCATTTTTCGAATCCTATTTTTTCCCAAGCCATTCCTCTTTCAAAATTATATGGCCAGGGATAGTGCATATATCCCTCTTTATTTTTAAAATCTCTAACATCTTTAATAGGTTTAGCGGGATTTCCAATTGCTAATTGATAGTCTTCTATATCTATTCCAACAACGGAGTTAGCACCAATAAGACAATGTTTACCAATTTTTACATTAGGTAGAATAATTGAGCCAACTGCAATTATTGAAAAATCTCCCATAGTAGGACCTTTACAAACAATTGATGGAGGTGTTGGGTCATTAGTGAATACAACATAAGGATATATAAAAACATGACTTCCAATAGTTGACGATTGACCTATATGAACATTGCTGTGAAGTGAACAAAAATCACCAAAACTTACATTGCCCTGAATGTCACTTAGTGTACCAACTCTGCAGTTATGTCCAAAAATAGAGTTTTCTCTAATTGTAACTCTATGTCCAGTTGAAAAATTTTCATCAAATTTTGAACCTGAATAAATAATACAATGACTTCTAATTAATGAGTTTTTACCAATAATAGTAGTAGGGTTAATATAATTAGAAACATCTTCATAATATTTATTATTAGGTTCACCGATTATACAATTATTTGCTATTATAACATTGTCATTAATAACAACGTTGTCATAAATTGTGGTGTTATCACCAATTAGAACATTATGTCCTATTTTAGCATTTTTGCTAATAGTTACATTTATATTATTAAATTTCATACTTTAAGTTTTAAAAAGTCATCATAATTTCTAATATAATCTTTTTCATCATATTCTATGCTGGCAATACACATTTGTACTGCATTATGGCTGTATTTCATAGTGCGCCAACTTTTTTTTGGTATATAAACTCCTTTATGAGGTGAATCTAATACAAATTCAAAGGTTTCTCCGGTTATAGTTTCTATTTTTAAGTCAGTTTTTCCTGCAACTGCTACTAAAATTTGTTCTAATGCTATGTGAGCATGTCCGCCTCTTTCAACGTCTTCAGGAGTAAAATAAGTCCAATATATGCGCTGAGGTATAAAGGGTAAATTTTCTTTTTCTGCTACAGAAATGTAACCTAAAGCAGTATTTCCTAGTTTAGGAAAATTGATAGCATAAGGTTTTTTTATTGATTCGTCCATAGGTATTAATTTTTTTATCAAGGTTTATAAAATTTATAGAAGATACTTTGCCAAAAATCAAATAAGACGTTTTTTTTTACGAAATTATACTTCTTAAGAAAAGGAGTATTTCTATATAAATAATATCTTTCAATATAATTACTTTCTAATGGAGTTAATACATTTTTCCAACTATCAATACCTTCTTTTGAAATTGGTCTTTCAAACTTTTCTTTAGAATACCAAGATGAAGCAGTTGGGTTAAATTCTAATTTACTTGTTTCATTTTTATTAGTTGTATCAAGTACTTCGGATAAAAGATTCAACCCTAAAAATTTAAATAGGGGGGGTATGCTTTTTTCAGAATTTTCGAGTATATCTTCATAGTAGATAATATAGATTCGTTCACTATCAAGTTTTAATGCATCATTTAAAGCTTTATAATAATTGTCCATTAATTTAAGGTTTCTATATATTTTATTATGAAGCCCGATTTTTATATTGTTTTTTTTTGCTTTTTGACAAACTTCTTTCATTGAAGCTGCTATTCCTCTGGGGTCACGAACAATAAATACCAATTTATTGTTCGTGTTTATGTCTAGCAATTCTTTAAATACCAATGCATTGGAGGGTGTTTTCTCACTAATATAAACTGTTTCGTTAGTAATTCTATTTTTAAATAAGGATTCAATAAATAAGTTAAAATTTTGTTTTAAAAATTCTTGATTATAATAAACCTCCTGCCTACCTGATTTAATACCTGATTTCATTTTTTTAAAAAGATCCATAATCACAGGTATGTTGTCAAATTCTGGTCCAGCACTAATTTGTGGGTGATTACCCAGTATTTTTTGTAACATTGTAGTTCCAGAACGGGGAACACCACCTATAAATACAAATTTCATACTTCTTCTGAATGTTTAATAGACCAATTTAATTCCTGATAGATAATACCAGGTAATTTTTTGTCATGTTTAATATTTCCACCGAATAATATTTCGAAGTTTAAAATGTTTTCCTCGTTAAGTAATGCATATCTTCTGTTTTCTCCCACTATTAAATCAATCGAATAACTATCGCTATTCAATATTTTATAAGGGAAATTAACCTGCACAAAGTAAAAACCCTTTTTTGAATTTCTATCAGAGGCAATAATTGCTCCATCAGAAAAAATAATATCTTCTTTAGAGTTTTTAATAACTATGGTAGTTCCAAGTGTCGCATTTTCAATTTGAGTGTATAGCTTATAAGATAGTGTGAGTTTCGAATCAATAGTAAAATTAGTTTTACCATCACTTTCTTTAATACTTATCTCAGTAACCTTTATTTTTTCATTACCAGGAGCATTTACTAAATCCCACTTACGGTTATTTGAAGTTTTGGTTGAGTTTTTCAAATAACAATCTACAGCGTCATTTGCACTACCATTAAAGGTGATTTGTCCATTTTCCAACACAATACCAGTAGTACATAAATTAATTACACTCGCCATGTTATGGCTTACAAATAATACGGTTCTGCCACCTCCTGCCGAAATGTCTTTCATTTTACCAATGGCTTTTTTCTGAAATTCCGCATCACCCACAGCCAATACTTCATCTACAATTAAAATTTCAGGCTCTAAAAATGCGGCAACAGCAAAACCTAAGCGTACGCGCATCCCTGATGAAAAACGCTTAAGAGGTGTATCAATATACAATTGGCAGCCTGCAAAATCTATTATTTCATCTAACTTGGCTTTAATTTCTTTCTTGGTCATACCTAAAATAGCTCCGTTCAGGAAAATGTTTTCTCGAGCAGTCATTTCAGGATGCATACCGGTACCTACTTCCAGTAAAGAAGCTATTCTTCCTTTCGCTTTTATAGCTCCTGTTGTAGGTGCGGTTATTTGTGATATCAATTTTAACAAGGTAGATTTTCCCGCTCCATTTCTGCCAATAATACCTAATACCTCTCCTTGTTCCACTTCAAAATTAATGTCTTTCAATGCCCACACATAATCACTTTCAGCAGTTGCGGTTCTGTCGTTGGTTTGTCCAATAATGGAGTAGGGGTCTTCTTTCCCTCTAATTTTAGCAAAAAAGCGATTCAGGTCGTGACTCAATGAGCCCGTACCAATTTCACCCAAACGGTATTGCTTGGATAAATTTTCTACTTTTATAGCTATATTTTTTTTCATCTGTTTATTATATTTTCACCTACATTGTTTAACTTAACCGTCATTGCAAACGACCGCAGGGAGTGAAGCAATTTATTCTTTTTTTAAGTGGATTGCTTCAGCACCAATCCTCAATTTATTTTCTTGTGCTTCGCAATGACGGAAACGACAAGCAGATTGCTTCGGTTTTCCCACCTTATTTCCAACTCTAACCTCGCACTGATATTTAGGATTAAACTCCCAACTTTGGTCTTCTACACCGTATCCATAAACTTTTGTTCAGTTTTATTAAAAATAAGTACACCCAACGTAAGTATAAATAAGGTAAATACGCAAGCATATAGCAAACCGTTGGTAGAAAATTGTCCGCTACCTAAAAAAATGCTTTTAAATGTTTCAATAATATGGGTAATAGGGTTTAATTTTATCCAAAATTGGTACTTTCCGGGAATGGTGCTTAAAGGGTAAATAATGGGCGTAGCATACATTAGTAACTGCACACCAAATTGAATTAAAAATTTTAAGTCTTTGTATTTGGTAGTTAAGGAGCTGAAAATTAAACCAAACCCTAAACCTAATCCGGCCATTAAAAGTAACAATATGGGTAATAATACAATAAGGTAAGAAGGATGAATAACATTGGTGTTAAATAAAAAATAAAGGTAAAGGGCCAGGAAAAGTAAAAATTGAATAACAAATTTTATTAAAGCAGAAAGCACTTTAGACAAGGGAACTATTAAACGAGGGAAAAATACTTTGCCAAATAAATTAGCATTTTTGGTGAAAGTATCGGCAGTTTGGTTAAAACTTTCCGCAAAATAATTCCACATTACAATTCCTGAAAGATAGAATAGTGGTTGAGGAATGCCATCGGTAGAAATGTTGGCTATTTTTCCAAATACAAACACATAGATGACCATGGTGAGTACGGGTTGAACAAAAAACCAAATAGGCCCTAAAATGGTTTGCTTGTATATGGTAACCACATCACGTTTAACAAATAAAAACAGCAAGTCTTTATACTTGTATAGCTGTTTAAGATTAATATCTAAAACATTTCTTTTGGGTTGAATAATGATGTCCCACTGCTTACTCATACTTATTTAATTTGCTTATGATTTTTTTAAAAATGAAAAAATACCTTTTTTAGGGGAATGTTCTTCGTCATAATAACCATATCCGTAACCATAACCATAACCATATCCATACCCGTATCCGTAACCTCCATAAAATGTTTTCTTAAATTCAATGTCATTTACAATAATTCCCAACTTATTTTTATCTACAGACAGTTCATTAATAATTTTGTCGAAATTGGCTTTGATGGTATAGCGTTGCCTAACCACGTAAAGCATAATATCGGTATAGTCGATTAATAAACGAGCATCAGAAACCAATCCGATAGGAGAGGTATCAATAATAATACGTTCGTAGCTACCTTTTAACAATTTTATAAGCTGAATAAATTCAGGAGAAGAAAGCAATTCTGAAGGATTAGGAGGAACAGGACCTGAAGCAATTAAATCAAGTTGTTTAAAATCTGTTGACTGAACAATTTCTTCAAAAGAGGCTTTACCAATAAGGTAGTTACTCAAGCCAATTTTGTTTTGGCGCTTAAAATCTTTGTGTATTTTAGGTTTTCGTAAGTCAGCACCAACAATCACCGTTTTTTTACCTTGTAGAGCATAAGCCGATGCTAAGTTGGCAGAGCAAAAAGTTTTTCCTTCACCACTAATAGTGGAGGTTAATAAAATAGTTTTAGCTTCTTCTGTTCTGGATAAATAGCGGATATTGGTACGTATGGTTCTAAAAGCTTCTGCTATTACCGATTTTGGTTGGTCTAACAATACCAAGGTAGCCTCTTTATTATTTCTTGGTACGCTTCCTAAAATAGGTAAGTCGGTAATGGAAGTAATGTCTGTCTTATCAATAATCTTGTTATTAAAAAACTCGATTACCACAATGATGAAAATTCCAAATACTAAGAAGAGTAAAATGTATTTTTGATAATATGAGCTGGGTTCCGGGCTTACTTTGTAAACGCGATAAGGGGTAGCATAATCTAATACTCTGGCATTGGGTATGCTAGAAGCTTTAGCTATTTCTGCCGCTTGTTTTTTAGATAACAATTCAGTATATAAACTGCTTTGAAGTTTGTAATCTCGGTAGGCTATAGTATATTCCCTTTCGGCTTCGGGTATGTTCATCAATTGTTCATTGATGAAATTTATTTGACTGTTTAATATTTGTAAATCGTTTAAATCTTTTGATTTTCTAGCAGAAAGGTTTTCTAATAATATTTGTTTTAAGGTATTAATTTCATTGGTAAGCATGGTCATTTTAGTACTTGTGGATTCAGCATTGTAGGAAAGATTAGTTTTTTCAGCATACTTATCAATTAACTGGTTCATTAATCGGAAAAGAGAGTTAGAACTGTTAATGAAAAAAGGAATGACCAATCCTTTAGCATCATCGTTTTTAAGAATGTAGTCATAGGTTTGATCATAAAAATCTATGGTAAATTCTAATTCCATTTTTTTTATTTCCAACTCATTTATCTCTTTAATGGCAGAAATATCTTTAATATTTATCCTGTCAACATTCATTCTTTCTTGAAATTTTTTCAGTCTGTTTTCAGCAATATAAAGGGCATCAGCAATCACGTCAATTCGGTCGTCAACAAATTCTATGGTATTAACAGCAGTTTGGTTTCGATCTTCTAGTCCGCTTTTAATATAGGTATCCATAATGTTGTTCAGTACATCCATTTCTTTGGTGTACGTCTTTCCTTTTAAAGACATAATTAGGATAGAAGACTCTTCATCTTCAGGGTTTATGCCGATACTATTTTGATAATAACGTGCTAAATTTTCAGGGTTATTAAATTGAAACATGAAGGTTTTAGAAAGTAACTCTTCATAATACCGTGGTAATTTTAAAGAAATAACATTATCATTTAAGTTGATGGGTTTGTTGATGGTATAGGTTTTGCCTTTATCATCTTCAAAATTATCAGCAGAAAGAGCAAATTGGTGTTCATTTAAAAACCTTAAAAAATACCTTTTGTTATAAATTTTTTTGTTAGATAGTTTGTTATAGTTCACCACAAAAGGGCTTGATTTGTATAATTCAGTAGATTTAATATTACCTATATCGTAATAAGAAATGTGTAACTCCGGCATGCTATTTACTACTCTTAACATGAGCGGGAAAGTACGTATAATACCAATCTCATTAACCAATCGATTTCGAGAGGAAACTAACTCCATTCCTGGTAAAAAATATTCTTGTCCCCAAGAGGCATATTCATCTTTTACTAATACACGTCCATTAACTTCGTAGTTAGGAACATCATAGCGAGCGTAATAATAACCTACCACTATACCAATTACAATGGTAATTAAAGGAATGTACCAATAACGCAACCCTTTAAAAAGATATACTTTTATTAAATCGAAATTAATACCTGTTTGTTCGTTGTTTGTCATTGATTTTTATTCAAATGGGGGCAAATATCGTGAAATAGTTTAGTTTTTAACATAAAAAAAGAACTTAAATTAATAAACAATTTAAGTAGAATATTTAATAATTTTACCAATGAGATACCTCTTTACATTTATAATGGATAAAAAATATAAAATAATACTTTTCTTTTTTTTAAAAGCTGTATTGATGTATTTACTTTGGTTTGTACTCTACGAAAAATGGCTGTTAAGGGTTGGTTGGGTAGATAAAATTGTTATTGATAATTTAGTGATGATGACAGATGTTCTATTGCAAGGAGTAGGGTACGAAACTTTTGTAGTGGAGCATGCTATTGGCATACAGGGGAGTCATGGTGTTTTTATAGGAACACCGTGTAATGGCTTGGATTTAATGGCGTTGTTTGCCGGTTTTGTTATTATTTTCAATGGTAGTTGGAAACACAAGCTATGGTTTATACCATTAGGATTAATAATTATACATTTATTGAATTTATTACGGGTAATTGCCCTAACCATTATGGCAAAAACTGCCCCTGAATATTTAGATTTTAATCATAAATATACGTTCACTATTATTTTATATGCATTTGTATTCCTAGGTTGGATGCTATGGGTAAAATATTTTGCTGTTAAAAATCATTCTTCCATTTGAAGCAATCAAAGAAAATAATAGCCATTATACTAACCCTAATTCTTATGGGGTTAACATTAATAAGAGAAAACTTGTTTTTGGAGATAAATGCTATACTGTCGGGAGAAAATATAAACAGAGCCAATTTTTATTTGTTTTATGAATATTTTGCTTCATTCTCTATTGAAAAATTAAGTTTGTTAAAGTGGATATTAAGTATTGCGTTCATAGCGATAATGATAACAACATCTTATGTAGCATTACATTTTTGGTATGAGAAAAAACAGTATAATAAAATTACTGGTTGGTTTTATTCAGTAGTTATAGTGGTATTATTACTTCTAGTAGTTGTTACAAAAGTAACAGGAGTGTTTGATGATGCTTATGTGTTACTAAGAAAAATGATAGGCTTTTTGCAATCTCCATTACCTTTATTCATTTTGTTTAGCATATATTTTTACTTAAGTAAGTCGGTAGATATACGTAAATTTAATAAATAAATGATAGAGCAAGCAACTAATTTAAATTCTAAATCGTATCATTGTAGTAAATTTTATTATTAAGGATAATATTTAAAATACTTTACAACTATAATAACATTAAACCATACAATATGAGAAAAATTACTTCCTTCATTGCAGCGATAATAATTTCTTCATTTTCTATAAGTTTTGCTCAATCACCAGGTGGCGTAGCGGCAGGAACATCTAACCAAATATGGTTAGATGCTTTTCAATTAGGTGCCACTAATGGACAAGCTATTCAAAATTGGACAGACTTTTCTGTTGGGAATAATACAGCATCGCAAGCATTAGGTGCTAGAAGACCTATTTACCGTACCAATGGTATTAATGGAATGCCTGCGTTAGATTTTGACGGGGTTAATGATTATATGGAGATCGCTTCCAACCCATCGTCATTGGATGGCAATCAGTCGTCTCACTTTATTGTTTTTGAAAGGTCAACAGTAAACCTAGGAAGTAATTGCTTGTTTAATATGGATTTTGATGAAGCTTCAAATTTAATTTACACAAATACATCACCCAGTAATAATCAGACCTATGTAAAAAATTCATTAGGAATGACTAGAAGGTTGTATTTTGGTGTTGGTACAAATCAAATTTTATCATCTATTTGGAATGGAGCGTCAGGAACTTTATTAGGGTATGTTAATGGTAATGTAAATGGACCAATTACTAATTGCGCTAATACAGCTACAGGACATAATTTAACTAGAATTGGAGCTTTTAATACCAATTATATATTTAATGGAAATATAGCTGAAGTCATTTATTACACCTCGGTATTAAATTCTGCAGAACGTAATATTGTAGAAAATTATTTAGCAGCTAAATATCAAATTAGTATAGCACAAGACATGTACGGACATGAATTAACACATCGTTATGATGTGGTAGGTATTGGTCAAGAAGCTAGTGGAAATAATTTGTCTGCATCAGGCACTTCCAACCTTACCCTTTCAGCTTCAACTATGAACAATGGAGATTATGTGTTGGTAGGACATGATAATGCGGGTTATGTTTCAAATACTACGGATGTTCCTTCAGGATATAATCGTTACAATCAAGTATGGAGAAGTACCTTAACCAATTATTCAGGTACGGTGAATATTGCTTTTGATGTAAGCAGTTTGGGCTTAGGAGCTGATACTGCGTATAAATTGTTAGTAGATGTAGATGGTGTATTTGCAACAGGAGCAACAGAATACAATGGTGTTTTTGCTGGGGGAATAGTTACTTTTACAGGAGTAAGCTTAACCAGTACAAGTTATTTTACCTTAGCGAATGCTGATTTTGCTATTGTAAGTACTGGAGTTACCAACGACTGGCATTTGCCTACTACTTGGACTTGTGGATGTGTTCCTACCTTAGGAAGTGATGTAACCATTTTAACTGGGCATAATGTTTTTATTAACGGACAAAATGCACAGGTGGGGAGCTTAACTATTGATGGTTCGTTAAGCTTTAATAGTACTGATACATTACAGGTTAATGGTGATGTGGTAAATAATAACATTGTTACTCCAGGTACAGGTACGTTTTATTTTACAGGAGCTTCTCTTGCTCAAAACATATCAGGTAACTTAACAATGTATAGTTTAATTTTAGATAACCCACTTGGGTTAACTATTAATAATAGTGCTAGTATTCAAGGATGGTTAGACATACTTAATGGTACTTTAACTACTAATAATAATTTAACGTTAAGGTCTAATGCAAGTGGAACAGCTGCTTATTACAGACCTGTAGCAGGAGAGATTAATGGAGATATAACGGTAGAACGATTTTTAAATGAAGGGGAAAGTTATTATTTATTAGCACCGGTAGTATCCGGAGGTAATTTGGAAGATTGGAATCAAGAATTTGAAATGCAAGGGTTTACCGGTACAGAATGGCCGGGAGGAATAAGCTCGGTTTATTATTACGATCAGAATAATATTGTTAATGATTTTAATCAGGGATATACGGTGCCAAACAGTACGTTTAATGTTATAGACCCAAAAGTAGGTTATGAAATTTACGTAGGTGATGACACTAAAGCTACAGGAGCAAGAACAATAGATATTACTGGAACAGTTGTAGTGGGTAATGTTTCTTATAATTGTCCTCACATAGTTAAAACCGGTAACCCAGCAAATGATGGGTGGAGTTTAATCACTAATCCTTATCCTGCACCTGTGAGGTGGGGATCAGTGCCAAAATCTGGTAGTATTGATAACGCTTACAGAAAAAGAACTGATGGCTCTAGAGTATCTATTGGAAATAGTTGGTTTATAGCTTCTGGAGAAGCTATATGGATTCATGCAAACCCTGGAGGTGGTTCTATTAATTTCCAATCTTGGTTAGCTGGTTTTAATGAAGATATTACTGATACTTATAATAACAGGTTATTAAATCAAAATAATGAAATTTTAGCAACTGTTAAGCTAGGTTATACACACAATAATACAACAGAGTATGATATTGCTTATGTTGGTTTTGATGTTAATGCAACGGATAATAAAGATAGTGAGTTAGATGCTTATAAATTGAATAATATTTTTCAGCATAAACCTAACTTATCAACCATTAATAATGGATATAGGCTAGAAAGAAATGTTTTATCAATGAATACAACTACAATTATTCCTATAAACATTAAAACAGATTTACCAAATAATACATTGAATAGTTATACATTAGCATTTGAAGATATTGCTACATTATTAAAAAATAATAAAGTATTAACTTTTGAAGATACAGAGCTTAATGTAAGCTTTAAATTAACAGAAGATACGGTATACTCTTTTACTATGTATGATACGGTTACAACCAACAGATTTTTACTTTATGTTAGCACTCCGCTAGTAACAGAACAAAATAATGTTACTTGTTATGGTGCTTCAAATGGAAATCTTATAGCAAATGGTTATGCTAATGATGCTAAAAATTATGTATGGAAAGATGGATTTAATAATGTTGTAGCAACTTCAGTTAATAAGCTTGGAGCAGATACGGTTAAAAATTTAATGCCGGGTATTTATATAGTTGAAGTTACTAATAATGTTACTTCAGAATCAGTAATGAATACATTTGAAATTACAGAGCCACAAGATATAAGCTCTTCATTTCTTACTTTAACTAATAATGAGAATGAAGAAATAACTTCTTCAGCTACTGTTGATACTGTAAATGTAATTAAAGGAGTAGAAGTGTTTTTCGAAAATAATAGTGAAAACACAACCATCTTTAACTGGAATTTTGGAGATTTAACCAATTCTTCTATAGAAAATCCAGGGCATATTTACTTCAATACAGGAGTTTATAAAGTTGAATTAACATCATCTAATGGTTCTTGTTCTAAAAAATCAGAACAGTATGTAAATGTAGAAAATACATTAAGTATTGATGATGTAGAGAACAATTTAGATTTTCAGTTAGTAAATATTTCTAATGGATTTGACTTAATTTTAAACAACGACAACGTTTCTGATCTTTCAATCGTTATTAACAATAGTTTAGGTCAAGAGGTGTTGAGTAAAAACTTAAGAGTTGATTCAAATTATAGAGAACGTTTTCAATTAGAAGATGCACAAGGTATTTACTATGTTACTTTAAAATCAAGTAATACTTCTGTAACTAAAAAAATTGTTTTAACTAAAAATTAAAGAATAAAAATATTACATTTGCAACCGTTTACAGAATAAAACTATGAAATTGATTTTAAAGCTATTGCTTTTATTTATTGGAGTTCTTCTATTTAACGATATGGAACTTTTTGCAGCAGGACCTCCAGGACCTCCTGGTGGTGGTGGGCCTCCCGGTGGCTGTTGGCCTCCTTCTGCTTGTATACCAATTGATGGTGGAATCTCTTACCTATTAGCATTAGGAGCAATATACGGAGGAAAGAAAATTTATGATATATCTAAAAAAGCTGAGTAACTCTCAGCTTTTTTGTTTTTATTAGGGATATCTTAATATCTTTTTTTCTTAACTATCTATATAAATATAATCTCCGTAACTTAGCTTTTTTATTTAAAGATGTCAAAACTATACCTTATTCCAACGCCTATTGGTAATTTAAAAGATATTACTTTTAGAGCGATAGAAATACTAAAAGCTGTTGACTTAATATTAGCAGAGGATACCAGAACTTCTTCTAAGTTGCTAAAACATTACGATATTAATCAGCAACTGATTGCTTTTCATCAACATAACGAGCACAAAAATTTAGATAAAGTAATAGATAAATTAAAATTAGGAATAACCATTGCTTTAATTAGTGATGCTGGTACACCTGCTATTTCCGATCCTGGATTTTTATTAGTAAGGGCTTGTGTTGAAAATGATATTGAAGTAGAATGTTTACCTGGTGCTACTGCCTTTGTACCTGCTTTAGTAAACTCAGGGTTTCCTTGTGATAAGTTTGTTTTTGAAGGTTTTTTACCTCATAAAAAAGGCCGACAAACCCGATTAAAGTTGTTACAAGAAGAAACCAGAACCATTGTTTTTTATGAATCGCCTCATCGATTAATAAAAACACTTATACAATTTAATGAATTTTTTGGAGAAGATAGAAAAATTTCTGTATCCAGAGAGTTAACTAAAATTCATGAAGAAACAGTAAGAGGAACTGCCAATGAACTGATTCTGTATTTCACAGAAAATATCCTAAAAGGAGAAATTGTTATTGTTGTAGATAGTTTGAAAAGTTGAAAGTATTCAGTTCACAAATAATGAATAACAAATATCAATTCACATCTCATTTGTTAAATAACTGTTGAAAGATTAACATTTTCATAACTTTTAAACTGAATTTAATCAAAAGATTAGATTTACTTTTGCATAGAAATTTAAAGTGATTACCTACATGGATTTTCCTAAACCATTTTAAATTCAACCTCTATGAGTAATGATTTTTAAAGTTAATGGATTAAAAACTTTATTTTTATTAGCAATAATTTTTCTAGCTTTAAATGTTAAAGCACAAATTCCGTCTACTTGTTTCGAAATAGAAAGTATCCTTGTAGATGCTTGTGGTTCTCCAGAAGGAGAAAATGAAATGGTTCGTTTTGTTGTAGGAAATACTCCACTTAATGTTGCTAATATGAATGTTAGCTGGGCAAATTCCTCTAATCCTTGGTTAAATACTTGCAAGAATACCACTACGGCAAATGCTGTTAGTGCATTAAATGCTACTGTACAGGGTTGCGGATTATTACTAGAACCAACCAATGGGATTTTGCCAGCAGGAGCAAGAGTATTGCTTGTAACAAGTACTGCTATTGATGTAAATGCCAATTCTTTTGCTAACTTAGCGGATACTATGTATGTTATTTTTCAGTGTGCAGGAAATACTGCAGGGCATTTTGCTAATTGGAGTACTTCTCCTGGAATGAGAACCTTATCTATTTCGTTTTCATCTCCAAGTGGATGTTCGGATGTAGTTACCTATGACAGAACATTATTGGTTAATCAAAACGGAACTATTGGTGGGGCATCAGCAATAAGAGATGGAGCATTGGCTAATTTCGATTGGCAAGGTAACGTAACGTATGATAATTTTGCTTGTCAAGCACCATTTGTTCCTGCTAATATTAGTATAACACCATTGTCACCAACTACCATTTGTCCGGGAGATAATGTTCAACTAACAGTTTCAGCAAGTAGCTCTTTGCAAAACTTACTTTGGACTGGCGGTAATGGATCTTTTAGCTCAACAATAAATAACTCAACTACCTATACATCATCTCTAAATGATACAACAGATTTTTATATTTATGTAGAAGGTTCAGCAGCTTGTGGAACTATTACGGATAGTATTTTAATTACGATTAATCCACCAGCTACTGCTACTCAAAATGCAAGTATTTGTCAAGGACAAACTTACACCTTGCCAGGAGGAAGTCAGGTAAATACTCAAGGAACGTATATTGACACACTTATTGGTGGAGCAGCATTAGGTTGTGACAGTATAATTACCACTAATCTTGCGGTAAATAATTTTACCACAGGTTCAACAAGTATTTCAATTTGTCAAGGAGATAGTATTTTGTTAGGAGGAGCTTTTCAAACTACAGCTGGAAATTATATTGATACACTTGTTGGTGGTAGTAGTGTAGGTTGCGATAGTATTATTACAACTACTTTAAGCATTAATCCAACAAAATTTACTACTCAGAGTTTTACTGAATGTCCCGGATTTAGTATAACTGTTGGAGGGAATGTTTATGCCTCAACTGGGATTTATACAGATGTACTTACCACTTCTTTAGGATGTGATAGTATTATTGAAACTAACTTAACTATTATTGCTACAAGCCAAGTAAATATAGTGCAAAATAATGTTACCATTTGCAGAGATGAATTACTAACAGGTTTTGTTATAAATGCCGTTGGAGGAGCTAATTTAGTTTGGAGTTCAGGAGAAACAGGAGTTGATTCTATAATTGTTTTTACCGAAGGAATTTATACCGTTACGTCTAATGATAATGGTTGCACTTCTGAAGATCAAATAGGAATTATTAGAGACGAATGTTTAGTGCCAACTATTTTTGTTCCAAATACTTTTACGCCTAATAATGATAATAATAATGATGTCTTTATGATAAAAGGTAGTGAATTTGATTTTTTTGAAGCAACTATCTTTAACAGATGGGGAGAACAGTTGTTTTCATGGAAAGAAATAGATGAAGGTTGGGATGGAACTTATCAAGGAAGTATTGTACCAACAGGCACATATTTTTATTTGATAGATGTTACTTTTATAGGAGGTAAAAGAGAGTTTATTAAAGGGTCGGTTACATTGCTTAGATAAGAAAGCAACACTTAAGTGATTTTTAACGTTTTAGCTAATAATAAGCGCAATAAGATTATAAAATGTTTTTCTACAACTTAAAATATAACTTATCAAACGTCACTTTAGCTATAGTGCTTACTTTGTTCACTATAAATTTATCGGCACAAGTATGTTCCTCAGGAGCTATTTATGTAAGTGGTTCAGGCTGTGGATGTATTGGAGGTTGTGATCTAACACCTTTAGGTGGTCCAAATTGTGGAAGTGGAACTAGTGGGAATTGTGATGCTGGACATCAAACTATGTCAACAACATTTGAAGTTCCTGGAGGATGTGATGTAAGAATTACTGCTGAAATGAAAAACAGAACAAGTCCATGTACAGCTTCTGGTGCTGATGGAAGCTCAACAAGTGGAGATAGACTTAGAATTAGAAATGCTGCTGGAGGAACACCTCCTTGGCAAATTGGTGGAAGTAATGCAAGTTTATTTGATCAAATGACTGTTACTGGACCAGCAACCATTATTATTGAAGGAGCTGCCAACAGAAGTGATGAAATTATCACTTACACTATTGAAGATGTTGGCTCTTGCAATTGTAGTCAGATTTTACCCATAGAATTATTAGATTTTTCAGGTGAAATATATGATGAGAACTCTAATGTGTTGAAATGGGCTACATTAACAGAGGTAAATAACGATTATTTTACGTTGGAAAGAAGTACTGATGCTATAAATTTTGAAACTATTTCCATTATTCCCGGTTCAGGAAACTCTTCTTCTATTATGAATTATAACTTTATAGATGTTTTTCCTAAAGAACAAACACAAACTTATTATTATAGACTAAAACAAACAGATTTTAATGGAAAGTTTGAATATTTTGATATGGTTGCTATTTCAAGAAAAAAAGATAAAGAACTAACAGCTTTTGTATATAATAATCAACTTACTATTCAGTCAGAAGAAGCCTACCATATACAATTATTAGATTTAACAGGACGAGTAGTATATTCCAAAGAGTCTCAAGAAAACATCATCGATTTGTCTTTTTTAAGTAAAGGAATATACATTTATCGAATAGCACTTTCCAATACTATTTTATCTGATAAAATAGTAGTACAGTAATTTATAACAAGTTCATTACCTCATTTCATTAAATCGAATTACCTTTGCAACATCTAAGAGATTTTGCTCATGATTACTATTATTAACTACAACGCTGGAAATATTAAGTCCATTCAGAATATGCTAAAGCGTATTGGAGCTAAATCGATTATCAGTTCTTCTGATGAAGAAATTGCTCAAGCTGATAAGCTTATATTACCTGGAGTAGGTAGTTTTGACTATGGCATGAAAAACCTGCAACAATCCGGCTTAATCGAGATACTTAATGAAAAAGTTATTAATAATAAAACGCCCATATTAGGCATTTGTTTGGGAGCTCAGTTGTTAGGGAATAATAGCGAAGAAGGAGTAGAAAAAGGGTTGGGTTGGATTGATATGGATATTGTGAAGTTCGACAAATCTAAGATGACCGAGCAACTAAAAATTCCTCATATGAGTTGGAATGAAGTTACTGTTAGCAAAAAATCGATGCTAATGGAGGGACTTGAAGATAAAGCAAGATTTTATTTTGTTCACACTTACCACATGCAACCCAAAGATGAAAATGATGTGTTAACCAACTCTAATTATGGTTACGAATTTGTTTCTGCAGTAGAAAAAGAAAATATTTTTGGCGTACAATTTCATCCTGAAAAAAGCCATAAATTTGGTATGAGGTTATTACAAAACTTTGTTAACCTATAAACCAATGCGAAGAATAAGAGTTATACCGGTACTTACCTTGCAAAACGAAAAGTTAGTAAAAACCATTCGTTTTAAAAATCCTAATTATATTGGTGACCCAATTAATGCCGTTAAAATTTTTAATGAAAAAGAAGTTGACGAAATTGTAATTTTAGACATTACTGCTACTAAAGAAAAAAGAACCCCCAACTATAAAAAAATTGAAGAAATTGCTGAAGAAGCTTTTATGCCTTTTGCTTATGGTGGAGGAATAAATTCTTTATCCCAAATAGAAAAACTTTTTAAATTAGGTATAGAAAAAGTAGTTATTAACTCGGCACTTTCAACTAATTTAAATTTAATTACTGAGGCAGCTAACATATTTGGTTCGCAAAGTATTGTAGCTTCTATAGATGTAAAAAAAGATTGGTTGGGCAAACAACAAGCTTATACCGTTTCCGGAAGTAAAAAAGTAAAAACACCACTATTAGCATTTATACAACAAATAGAAGAAAGTGGAGCTGGAGAATTGTTTATCAACTCTATCGATTTAGATGGTACTTTTTCAGGATATGATTATTCATTAATTTCAAAAATATCAGAAGCAAGCTCATTACCTTTAGTTATTTGTGGAGGAGCGAAACAAGCGTCAGATTTTTTAACAGCTGTACAACATGGAGCAAGTGCTGTCGCAGCAAGCAGTATGTTTGTTTACCAAGGAGCCCAAAAAGGAATTTTAATAAGTTATCCCTCGCAAGAGAAGCTTGTAGCAGAAGTGTATCAGCATATTTAGGTTAGAGGTTTATAATGGACCATAACAAATAAATATAAACAGATGAAAATAAATAAAAGTGCAACATCACAATAACATTCCTATTCATCCATCAACAACAATAATAGTTGTAATACCTTGCTACAACGAATCCAATTTGGTTAAAAGTCTTCAAAGTCTTTATGATTGTGAACCGACACAAACAAATGTGGAGGTAATTACAGTAATCAATTCTTCAGAAGCAGATTCAAAAGAAGTTTTAGAACAAAATCAATATAGTTTGAATGAAGCTTTAGCTTGGTCATCTACTCATCAACGAGATAAAATTCATTTTTCATTTATTGAAGCAACAGGTTTACCAAAAAAAGATGCAGGTGTTGGCTTAGCTCGAAAAATAGGAATGGATGAGGCATACAACAGATTGGCTTCTATTGGCAATAAAGATGGAATTATTGTTTGCTTTGATGCAGATGCTACATGTGCTAAAAATTACCTCTCAGCGATAGAATCCCATTTTAATCAACACCCAAAAAGTGTAGGTTGTTCCATTTATTTCGAGCATCCTATAGATGGAAATGAGTTTTCGCAGCGAATTTATGATGGAATTATTCAGTACGAACTTCATTTACGTTATTACAAAGAAGCACTGCATTATGTTGGATTGCCTTATGCCTTCCATACTGTTGGCTCAAGCATGGCGGTTAGAGCAGCTATTTACCACAAACAAGGTGGAATGAACAAACGGAAAGCCGGAGAGGATTTTTATTTTTTGCAAAAAGTAATTCCATTGGGAAACTTTACTGAGATAAATACTACCACAGTTTTTCCTTCTCCCAGAATTTCAGAGCGAGTACCTTTCGGGACAGGAAGAGCCATGCAGCAATGGACAAATAATAATGATGAAACTTTATTTACTTATAATTTTAATTCTTTTAAAGAGTTGAAAATATTTTTTGATACTAGTGAATTACTCTTTTCCGATGATGAAATTCCTTTACCAAAGAGCGTATTAGCATTTTTAAAAGAGAATGATTTTGAAAGTAATTTAAAGAGAATTAGAGCGAATGCCACTAATTCAAAACATTTTAAAGAATTACTTTTTAAATGGTTTAATGCTTTTAAAACCTTAAAATTTTTACATTTTTGTAGAGATAATTTTCACATAAATCAACCAATAAATGAAGCTGCTAATATAGTTTTAAAAACTATTAATTTAGAAGAACAACAATCGATGAAAGATTTGCTTTTGAAATATAGGAATTTACAAATTACAAAATGAACAAAACCGATCTTATTGTAATATTAGGCATTACTGCTACCGGAAAAACTAAGTTGGCAGCACATTTGGGCGAAAAGCTTGATGGAGAAATTATTAGTGCAGATTCTCGTCAGGTTTATAGAGGGATGGATATAGGTTCAGGAAAGGATCTGAATGATTTTATAGTAAACGGAAAATCTATACCTTATCATTTAATTGATATAAAAAATGCAGGAGAAGAGTATAATGTGTTTGAGTTTCAGAAGGATTTTTTAGCTGCTTTTGAGGATATAAAAGGTAGAAATAAACAAGCTATTTTATGTGGAGGAACAGGTTTGTATCTCGAAGCTGTTTTAAAAGGCTACAGAATGTTAGCTATCCCTGAAAATACTGAACTTAAAAGTGAATTAGTATTAAAAACCAATGAAGAATTGGTGGAAATTCTTAAAAAATACAAACAACTACATAATACCACAGATACAGCAGATAAAGAGCGTTTAATTAAAGCGATTGAAATTGCTGCTTTTCAGCAAGAAAATGAGGCTTTAATAAAAGATTTCCCCACATTTAATTACCATTTATTTGGAATTCATTTTGAAAGACCAACTATAAGAGAAAGAATCACCACCCGTTTAAAACAACGTCTGGAAAATGAAGATATGATAGGAGAGGTAGAAGGATTGGTAAAAGCAGAAGTTTCTACAGACAAACTTAAGTTTTACGGATTAGAATATAAATTGATAACCGCTTATTTATTGAACGAAATAAGTAAAGAAGAACTATTCAATCAATTAAATATTGCCATACACCAGTTTGCTAAACGGCAAGCAACTTGGTATAGAAAGATGGAAAAAAACGGCTTTAAAATTAATTGGATAGATGGTAATTTAAGCCTAGATGAAAAAGTGAATGAAGTGTTGGATAGTTTATGAGTTTATAAGTGACTGTCATGTTGAGCAATATTTTTCATTCCGAAGTATGAGGAATAGAAAAATGCTGTCGAAACATCTTCTTTCTTTAAAACCAATACAGCTAATTGAGATTTCAAGTCCCCTAACCAATAAGATATCTCTAGCTTCATTTTACTAAACTTCGTTCCTCAGTTTGTAAAATATCGATCGATATGACAGTGATGATTGGCTTTGTGTAAAAAAAAGTTCCTAATTGGGACTTTAAATTTTAGACTGCAACCTGTGCCAACCACCGCCATTATACACTTGCGTATAACCTTGCGATTTTAAAATACGTTTTGCCATAGCGCTTCTTGCTCCGGAAGCACAGCAAGTAATAATGGGTCTGTTTTTATCTTTAAGGTGTTTTAAGTTATTATGTAATACATCTACAGGAATGTTAATAGATTTTTTAATGTTCCCCGATTTAAATTCATTTTTTGTTCTTACATCAAGAATAATGGCATTTTGCCTGATTAAATCAGCATAATCTGTTGCTGGGCCTAAGCCCAACAACTGTTTTAATGTATTTAGCATAACTTATTAAACGTTTTTAGATTGATAATAATTTACATCTAACCAAGAACCGGCATTACAACATTCGATACCGTTTTGAGATAAAAATTGTTCTACCATGCCGCTTCGGTTACCGGAGGCACAACATAAAATTAATGGTTGAGGTAAGCTTTTTACTTCGTCTATTCTGCTTACTACCTCTTGTAGCGGAATATTGATAGAACCTACCGGATTACCCGACATATATTCCTCTGGGGTACGTACGTCTACAATGGTACCTTTATTTTCTGAAATTAATTGCTCGATGTTCATAGCAGTTGGGTTTTAAAGTTGTTTTATTACGTTTTCTAGTTTATTACTTACTTGTGTAGCAATATCTTCTAAGGCATCATTTTTTACAGCCATCATAGAAGCCATTGGGTTAACTGCTGATACTTCTACTTTTCCATTATCTAATTGCTGGACAATTACATTACAGGGAAGCATAGTACCTATTTTTTCTTCGGCTTGTATCGCCTGATGAGCAAAATGAGGGTTACATGCACCTAAAATTCGATAAGGTCTGAAATCAACATTAATTTTTTTCTTAAAAGTAGCAGTAACATCAATTTCGGTAAGCACGCCAAAACCTTCTTTTTGTAATTCTTCGGTAACTTTTTCTATGGCTTCATCAAAACCATAATCAGTAATTTTTGTATAGTAGTAACTCATAGTTTATAAATTTAAAAGTTCATGTTATTTTTTATGACACAAAGTTCAACAAGAATATTTAAACCTACAGTAACATTTGTTACAAAAAACCAATTTTTCTACTATGCACCAATTTACATCTCTCCTTACGAAGCGTAGCGAAGATAAGGAGTCCAATACCTATAAGTATTTATTGTTATAATGGATTTCTGATCTCCACTAAGTTTCGTCAGAGAAGAAAAAGAGTAAAGCAATAAAAAGAATTAAGTAGTTGTAAATCAATAATAAAAATCATTTACAAACGACTACAATTGATAATAAGCGAAAGTAACTAATTAGAAACCGAGTGTTTTTTTAGAGCCGTCTTTACTTTGCACCATCAATTCTGAACGAATCAGGATTACCAAATAAAACTTTTTATAAACCTTTTAAATTTTAGTATTATGAACAATTTAAAAAACAAAGTACAATTAATCGGAAATTTAGGTAATGCACCTGAAATTATTAACCTAGAAAGCGGTAAAAAATTAGCCAAATTTGCTATTGCCACCAACGAATCGTATAAAAATGCTAAAGGCGAAACAGTTAAAGAAACACAGTGGCACAACTTAGTAGCTTGGGGAAAAACAGCCGAAATAGTAGAGAAATACCTTACTAAAGGAAATGAAGTAGCTATTGAAGGTAAGTTAACCAGCAGAAGCTACGAAGATAAAGAAGGTAATAAAAAATACATTACCGAAGTAGTAGTAAATGAATTACTCATGTTAGGCGGAAAGAAATAATTTCTTAAAACCTAAGCTAAAAAAGACGGACAGATGTTCCGTCTTTTTTTATTACAAATAAAAAAGTAATTAAAATGTTATTCTTTTACTACTTTTGATGAGTTATTTTAATGTTTAAGGTATTATAATAAACAATATGGAAAAAAAGAAAGAAACCTTTATTGATAATTTTTTAAAGATATTCTTAAGGTTTGAACAAGTTATTACAATTATTCTAACTTTAATAATAGGTTTAATAGTACTTGCTTCAATAGTACGTATTGGTCAAAATTTTATAGATTTATTTTTTAGAGATATCTTTAGACCAGAAGAAATAACCTTTGAGGATTACCAATCAATTTTTGGAAAAATTATGACTTTATTAATAAGCTTAGAATTTATGTCTTCTATTTTAAAAGTTCTAAAAACTCATGAAATAAAAACATTAATACAAGATGTTGTTCTAATTACAGCCTTAGCAATAGCACGTAAACTAATTATATTTGATTATGAACATCATGATGCTGCTTCGACAATTGTTTTAGGAGGGGTGTTAGTTTCAATTGGTATATTTTATTTTCTTATAAAGTTTGAAAAAAAATAGTTAGGTCAAACTACATTTTAACAATGTTATTTTAAATTAAATTTTGTTATTGCTTATAATTTATAAATGTTCTGATAGATATTCTTTTAGTTTATAGTACAGGGTTTTAATTCTACTATTTGTATTTTATTTCAATATATTTGTATCTAATTTAAAACAAAAAATTATGCATCCTATTCTTAGAAATATTTTAGCAGTAGTAGTTGGTTTAGTAGTGGGTAGTGCTGTCAATATGGGAATTATTATGATAAGCGGCTCTATTATTCCACCACCAAACGGAGCAGATATTACCACTATGGAAGGTTTGAAAAGCACCATGCACTTATTTGGTCCGGAGCATTATATTTTTCCATTTTTAGCTCATGCCTTAGGTACTTTAGTAGGAGCATTTGTTGCCGCTAAAATTGCAGCAACCAACAAAATTAAATTTGCTTTAGCTATAGGAGCTTTCTTCTTTTTGGGAGGAGCCATAAATGCTTACATGTTGCCTGCACCAACTTGGTTTTTAATTTTAGATTTAGCAGGAGCTTACTTTCCTATGGCATATTTGGGTAGAAAATTAGCTAAATAAATGAGTTTTGAGGAGTTTATTCATTCCGCAGTAAAAAACGGTAAACAAATTACCTTACTAAAAAACGATTTTTTAAAACTTGGCGGAACTACAGATACCAACATTTATTTTGTAGAAAGTGGAAGTCTCTGTGTTTTTGTTATGGACGAAGATGAAGAGCAAATTATTCGCTTTGGTTATAACAATGATTTAATTGTTTCCTTAGATTCTTTTCTAACAGAACAAGCTTCCGATTTTTATATACAAGCAATTAAAAAGTCGAAGATTAGGGTAATTCCCAAACAGCAATTTATAGATTTTGTTAATGAGAGCGGTGAGAACCAACAAATGTGGATTTCCATGCTCGAAGAGTTGGTACTTCAGCAAATAGAAAGAGAAAAAGACATCCTTACCACTTCACCCAAAGAAAGATATAACAGAGTGCTGAAGAGAAGTCCGCAGTTGTTTCAAGAAATTCCTAATAAATTCATTGCCAATTATTTACGAATTACTCCGGAAACCTTATCCAGATTGAAAAAATCTTGATTTCAATCAATTTTTATGAAGTGAAAAGTGAACAATTTTGTCTAAAAAATAGAAGACAATGAAATCAGCAACATTACTACAGGAATTAGCAGCTAAAATTGAACAACACATCAATTATGTTAAATCAATAGAACACCTACCTCTGGAGGTGCTTACTCACAGAAAATCACCCGAAAGCTGGAATGTTTTAGAATGTTTAGAGCATTTAAACCGATATGGCGATTATTATATCCCTGAGATAGAAAAAGCCATAACCACTTCCAACACAACAAGTGAAGCGACTTTTAAAAGCGGTTGGTTGGGCAATTATTTTGCCAATAGCATGCTTCCCAAAGAGAAGCTAAACAAGATGAAAACTTTTAAGGATAAAAATCCTTTAAATAGCAATTTAGATAACTCGGTAATAAGCGTTTTTTTGGAACAACAAACACAATTGTTGGAACTATTGCAAAAAGCAAACAATGTAAGCTTAAACAAAGTAAAAGTGAAGGTAAGTATCGCCCAATGGCTAACAATTAAACTAGGAGATACTTTTCGTTTTGTTATTTTCCACAATGAGCGACATATAAAGCAGATGGAGAGATTAGCCCCCTAATCCCCCGAAGGGGGACTTTTCCAATGCACGAAGCCCATTCATAACCGTCATTCCCGAAATTTTGGAGTGCAACGGAAAAATTATCGGGAATCTCGTTTAATAGAATACGGATAACGCTGATTTGGCAGATAAAAACTGATTAAATTAGCCTCCGCTACTTCAAGCGACCACGCTTGGAGTTTTAATATAGGGTTACTTGCATGGAGTACCACTCAACGCTTTAAATATGGTGCGTTTGGCATTTTAACGTTACAACCTTTCAATTTACTGCTATGTTTATTAATTATTATCATCTTCATTTATAGCACTATCTGCCAAATGCACTATATTTTTTGTTAGGCAAAGTTTTTATTCTTTCATCATTCTAAAATTAGCTATCATATCGAGAAGCTCTGTAAAAGTTTTATAATGTTTTGAGCCTACTCTTTTCCCTTTAATATATGAATGGTCATAATACCCGTCCGCAGTTTTTTCTATAATATTATAACTTATTCCATCATTAAACCATTTATTATTTGGCGGGTGACTTTCCAAATGCTCAACGTAATCCAATTTATCAATATCTATAAAATAAGTAATAGGAATAGATGCATTAATGTTGTATTTTTTTAACAAGTCTACGCCTGATACTTTTCCGTCTAGAAAGTCAAATTGTTCTGTTTTTTTAAATTTAAAATTCTCTAATCCAAGCTTTTTAATTTCCTTAAGGTGATTTTTATTTTCACTGTAATTAATTGTCCAGAACCACAATTGAAGTCCGATATAAATTAAACCAACTAAAACAATTAAACCAATTATTATGTAGCCTACTATTTTTAGCATTCTTTTAAATTTTGCCTAACTCGTATATATACACCTTTTGGTGTGTATATTTATTTTTTGTAAATATACATTTTTTTATAAATCATCAAAAGGGCTTTTACCCCACTAAGTGTAGATTTTTCTATGCTTTATTTATCTACTAGTATATTAATACCGAAACAAAACAACAAAGCCCACATTTCTGCGGGCTTTACTGTTTATTGTTGTTTAGCAATTACGCTTCTAAAATAATTTGGAACATCAGCGGTGCTACAATAGAAGCATCCGATTCAATTACAAATTTTGGAGTATCTACTTCTAGTTTGCCCCAAGTAATTTTTTCGTTAGGCACAGCTCCTGAGTAAGAACCATAACTTGTTGTAGAGTCACTAATTTGGCAAAAATAACTCCAACAAGGAATGCCGTCTAATTGTAAATCTTGGTGCAACATAGGCACTACACAAATAGGGAAATCTCCGGCAATACCACCGCCAATTTGGTAAAAACCAATTCCTTTATCAACAGCATTTTCTTGGTACCATTTGGCTAAATACATCATGTATTCAATGCCAGATTTTACAATGCTTGGCTCAAACATACCTTCTAAGCAGTGAGCAGCAAACATGTTTCCCGTAGTAGAATCCTCCCAACCAGGTACAATAATCGGTAAGTTCTTTTCAGCAGCAGCTATTAACCAAGAGTGTTTAGGGTCAATATCATGATATTGCTCTAAGGAACCATTTCTAATCAATTGGTAAATGTATTCGTGTGGGAAATATCTTTTACCTTCATTTTTAGCTTTTGTCCAAACTTCAATCAATTGTTTTTCAATTCTACGCATGGCTTCCTCTTCGGGAATACACGTATCAGTAACCCTGTTGAAATGTTGATCTAGTAAATCTTGTTCATCTTGTGGAGATAAATCTCTGTAATGAGGCACTCTCTTGTAAAAAGTATGCGCTACTAAATTAAAAATGTCTTCCTCTAAGTTAGCTCCCGTACAAGTAATGATTTGAACTTTGTCTTGTCTAATCATTTCAGCCAAAGAAATACCCAATTCGGCAGTACTCATTGCTCCGGCAAGGGTAATCATCATTTTGTGTCCACTTTCTAAGTGCTTAATGTAAGCTTTTGAAGCATCTACTAAGGTAGCAGCATTAAAATGTTTGTAATGTTTTTCTGCAAATTCTGTAATAGTCATATTTGTTAGTTTATTGTTATTTATGTTCCTCCTCTAACTCCTCCATAGCAGGAGGACTCCCTCCCTTTGGGAGGGTTGGGGTGGGACAATCTCTAATTATTAATCATTATACCCTAAAATATCCAACATTACTTCAGCATTTTGTTCATCTTTAAAAAGATAATCTTCGTACTGACCGTTTTCATTTCGTTTGATTACAATGTGTCTTGGTGAAGGAATAAGACAGTGCTTAATTCCTCCGTAACCACTAATAGAATCTTGATAAGCTCCTGTATGGAAAAACCCGATATAAAGCGGTTCTTTATCCTTATCATCAATTTTAGGTAAATAAATCTCTTGGTTTAAATCTTCCGAATTGTAATAATCAGAGTGGTCGCAACTAATGCCACCAATATTTACTTTGGTATATTCTTTATCCCATTTATTAATAGGAAGTAAAATAAATTTTTCGTGCATACTCCAACTATCAGGAATAGTAGTCATTAAACTATTGTTAATAATGTACCATAGCTCGGCATCATTTTGTTGTTTGTAATCTAATACTTCAAAAACGATAGCACCACTTTCGCCAACAGTATATTTTCCGAATTCGGTATAAATATCCGGATCATTAATCCCTTCAGAGCTACAAACATCTTTAATATTAGCTACAATTTGGTTAATGATAAATTTATAATCATATTCAAAGCCTAAGTTGTTTCTAATAGGTAAACCTCCGCCAATATTAATAGCATTAAGTGTATCGCAATTCTTTTTTAGGTTAGCGTAAAGTTTCATCGCATTAATAAAAGTACTCCAATAATACATGGTGTCTTTTATGCCTGTATCCACAAAAAAGTGCAACATTTCTAACGTTACATTTTTTCTAGGCTTAATATCATTGTTGTAGTAATCTATAATTTCAGAAGCTCTAATTCCCATACGAGAAGTATAGTAAGTAGATTGAGATTCTTCATCAATAGCCATTCTAATACCAATACGAATGGGCGTTTTAATAATTTTCTGAAGTTTTTCTAATTCTTTTTTACTATCCAATATAATAAAGCTGTTGGTAAAACCTTCTTTTTGAAGCAAGGCTATTTTTTGGATGTAACTATCTGTTTTGTATCCGTTATGGATAATTTTTTTGTCTTTATTGATTAACCCTTTTTTGTAAAGATTAAGGATAATATCAATATCATAACTAGAAGATGTTTCTAAATTAATTCCGTGTCTTAGTGTTTCTTCTATTACAAAGTTAAAATGACTACTTTTTGTACAATAACAATAGTTATAAGTTCCCTTATAATTATTTTGTTTAATAGCCTTACTAAAAAGGTTTTTTGCTTTTTTAATTTGATCTCCAATTTTGGGTAAAAAAGAAATCTTAAAAGGAGTTTGATACTTATCAATTAAATACTTAATTGAGGTATCGTTAAAAAATAAATTACCATCCTCAATATTAAATCCCTCTTGTGGAAAATAATAAGATTGGTCAATTAAATCAAAATAAGTAATCTTCATTTTTTATAACTTTTTGTTGCGAAATTAACGGTTAAAAAAGTTTATGAAGTTATTTTTTTATAAAAATTGCTTAATAAATGTAAAATAAGTTTTGCTGTACTTATTTTTACGGTGTTTTATAAAATATTTAGGTATATGAAAAAGATCATCAACACAGCAAAAGCTCCGGCACCAATAGGCCCTTATAATCAAGCAGTTTTGTTAAATAATATGCTTTATACCTCTGGACAGATTGCTATCAATCCAGCAACTAATGAGTTAGTTTTAAGTAATATTAAAGAAGAAACTAAAATGGTGATGGAAAATTTAAAAGCAGTGTTGGCTGCTGCAGAAATGAGTTTTGAAAATGTGATAAAAACAAGTATATTCATTTCAAATATGGATAATTTTGCACAAATTAATGAAGTGTATGGAAGTTACTTTATTTCAGATTTTCCGGCAAGAGAAACCGTAGAGGTAGCTTGTTTGCCTAAAAATGTGAATGTAGAAATTTCTGTAATTGCTGCTAAATAAAAGCTATTAATGATAGAAAATGAAGAGGTAATTGAAGTAATTGGAGCAAGGGTACACAACCTTAAAGACGTTTCTATAAAAATTCCCAGAAACCAATTAGTGGTAATGACAGGTGTAAGTGGGAGCGGCAAATCTTCTTTAGCTTTTGATACCATTTATGCAGAAGGACAACGTAGGTACTTAGAAACTTTCTCTGCTTATGCACGTCAGTTTTTAGGTACAATGGAACGTCCTGATGTGGATAAAATTAACGGACTAAGTCCGGTTATTGCCATTGAGCAAAAAACCATCAGTAAAAACCCTCGTTCTACTGTTGGAACCATTACCGAAATCTATGACTTTTTTAGGTTGCTTTACGCTAGAGTAGCTAATGCTTATTCTTATAATACAGGCGAATTAATGGTAAAATTTACCACTAACCAAATTGTAGATTTAATTGTAGAACAATACCAAGGAAAGAAAATTTTGTTGCTAGCACCTATTATTAAAGGTAGAAAAGGACATTATAAAGAATTGTTTGCTCAATTTATGAAGCAAGGGTTTTTAAAAGTTCGTATTGATGGCGAGCTAATGGAAATGCATCCTAAAATGCAACTCGATAGGTATAAAATTCATGATATTGAATTAGTGGTAGATCAGCTTAAAGTTAAAAATGAAGATTACCAACGTATATTAGCTTCCGTAGAAACCGCACTTAAGTTGGGTGATGATAGCTTAATGGTTTATGAATTTCAGGTGGAAGAAGACAAAAAGAATCCTCCAAAATATAGGTTGTTGAGTAAGAAATTAATGTGTCCTACTACGGGAATTTCGTACAACGAACCCGAACCAAACTTGTTTTCTTTCAACTCGCCTTATGGTGCATGTAAAAAATGTAGCGGTTTAGGTCAGGTTTCCGAAATTGATATTAAAAAAGTGATACCCAACTCCAAACTGAGTATTAAAAAAGGCGGCATTGCACCTTTAGGAGATTACAAAAACAATTGGGCTTTTAAACAAGTTGAGGGTATAGCTGCTCATTATGGATTTACTGTAAACACACCTTTAAGTGAAATTGAAGAAGAAGCATTAGATTGTTTACTCTATGGTTCTTCAGAACCTATTAATATGACGCATGAGGTGGATGGACAGACAAAAAATTACCAATTAGATTTTGAAGGTGTAATCAATATTGTATTACGACAGTTAGAAGAAAAGTCTTCTCCATCATTAACCAGGTGGGCAAGCAGTTTTATGAATAAAATTAATTGTCAGGATTGTGGCGGTAGTAGGTTGAAAAAAGAAGCTTTGTATTTTAAAGTTGATGATAAAAATATTGGAGAAATTGCCACAAAAGATTTAAATGAGTTGGGCAAATGGACTGCCAAGATTGATAAAAACCGTAAGCAGTTTTTTGGCGAAAAGCATGAAATAGCAGAGGAAATTTTAAAAGAAATAAACAAACGACTCCAATTTTTATTAGATGTAGGATTAGATTATTTAACTCTAAATCGAGCTTCTGCAACACTTTCAGGAGGAGAGGCTCAACGAATTAGATTAGCTACTCAAATAGGTTCTCAGTTAGTAAATGTGTTGTATATTTTAGATGAACCGAGTATAGGATTGCACCAAAGAGATAATCAGCGATTGATAAACTCCCTAAAAGGATTGAGAGATGTAGGGAATTCGATAATTGTTGTGGAACATGATAAAGACATTATGTTGGCTTCCGATTATATTATAGACATTGGACCAAGAGCAGGAAAACATGGAGGGCATGTAGTTGCAGCAGCTACACCAAAAGAATTTGTAAAACTTTCTACCAATACGGCAGCATTTTTAAATCATCAAATAAATATTGATGTTCCCAAAAAACGAAGAAAAGGAAATGGCAAATTTATTGAGCTTTGTGGAGCATCGGGTAATAACTTAAAAAATGTAAATCTTAAACTTCCGTTAGGAATGTTTGTTTGTGTTACAGGAGTTTCAGGCAGTGGAAAATCTACACTAATTAATGAGACCTTGTATCCAATTATCAATCAACATATTTATAAAGCTGTAAAAAAACCGTTGCCTTATAAAACAATAAAAGGTCTGGAACATATTGATAAAATTATAGATATCAGTCAGACACCTATAGGAAGAACACCTCGTTCAAACCCTGCAACGTATTCAAATGTTTTTGGAGATATACGTTTATTATTTAGCAACTTGCCAGAAGCTAAAATTAGAGGTTACAAACCGGGCAGATTTTCTTTTAATGTAAAAGGTGGAAGGTGTGAAAGTTGCCAAGGAGCAGGAGTAAAAACCATTGAAATGAATTTTTTACCCGATGTTTATGTAATGTGTGATGAGTGTAATGGTAAAAGATACAACAGAGAAACCTTAGAAGTAAGGTACAAAGGAAAGTCTATTAGTGATGTGTTGAATATGAGTATTGAACAAGCCGTAGTTTTCTTTGAAAATCATCCTAATATTTTACAAAAAATAAAAACATTAAATGATGTTGGTTTAGGTTATATTAATTTAGGACAACCATCAACAACACTTTCGGGAGGAGAAGCACAACGAGTGAAGTTAGCTGCGGAACTAGCTAAACGACAAACAGGTAAAACATTGTATATTTTAGATGAGCCATCAACAGGTTTGCATTTTGAAGATATTAAAGTATTGTTGGAGGTTTTAAATAAATTAGTTGATATTGGTAATACTGTATTGGTAGTAGAACATAATATGGATATTATTAAAGTAGCAGATTATATTGTAGATGTTGGTCCGGAAGGTGGACAAGAAGGAGGGAAGGTTGTTGCCGAAGGAACACCAGAACAATTAGTGAAAAATAAAAAGAGTTATACTGCTAGTTTTTTAAAAGAAGAGTTAAAGTAGCTGAAAAATTTATTCAAAATGGAATTTATAAAGTGGACTTTAAATAGTTTCATTAACTAAAAGATAAAAAAACATAAATTTGCCGACTTATCAAATAAAAAACATTCATGGGAAATAAAGATTACAACGAAGAACATAATAAAATACATCACGATAAAGATTGGAACGAAATAAAAGCTAACGATTCTTGGGCAATATTTAAAATGATGTCAGAATTGGTAAACGGTTTTGAAACATTAGCAAAAATAGGTCCTTGCGTTAGTATATTTGGTTCGGCACGTACAACTCCCGATAATAAGTATTATAAAATAGCAGAAGAAATTGCCGCTAAATTAGCTGAGAATGGATATGGTGTTATAACAGGAGGTGGGCCGGGAATTATGGAAGCTGGTAATAAGGGAGCATTTAACGTTGAAGGAAAATCAGTAGGATTAAACATAGATTTACCTTTTGAGCAGAAACATAACGATTATATAGATCTTGATAAATTAATGACTTTTGATTACTTTTTTGTAAGAAAAGTGATGTTTGTAAAATACTCTCAAGGATTTATAGTTTTACCGGGTGGTTTTGGAACATTAGATGAACTTTTTGAAGCAATTACACTAATACAAACTAAAAAAATAGGTAGGTTTCCTATTGTTTTAGTTGGTAAAGATTACTGGCAAGGTTTATTTGAGTGGATAAAAACGGCTGTTTTGTCTGAAAAAAATATTAGTCCGGAAGACTTAAAACTTATTAACATATGCGATACTGCTGATGAAGCGGTTAAGTGTATTATTGATTTTTATAACGATTATTTGCTTCGTCCCAACTTCTAATTTATTAACATTTCTAAGTTGAAAAAACAAAGATTTTCCTAAGAATTCTTTTAAAGAATAAGCTATGTTTGTTTTGCCTAAAGTTATACTTTTTGTTAATAACTCTAGAAAAAAATTAGGAATATCAATTTTTTGTTATATTTTTATTGCCTGAATCGCAATAAATTATAAGTTATGATTAGAAAAATTACATTTTTTGCTGCATTAATTTCATGTGTAATCTCACAGAAATCCCTTGCTCAGAGCGAGCCAAAGGGTGATGGGTTAAAATATATTCCTTCTATTGGAGCTAATTTTGGAACACTCTCTTACATGGGGAATTTACAAGGTTCAAAAGGTTCTTCTGTTTTTACTTATTGGAGACCTGTTTATGGGGTTTATCTAGAAAAGAAAATAGGAAGCTTTGTAGGCATTACTGCTAATGGAATGTTTGGAACTGTTTCTAAAAGTCAGTTAGATGATGAGGTTTTTCATAATTTTGAAACTAAAGTTACTAATTTTGATTTAAACCTATTACTAGATTTTGATAATGGAAAAATTGTAAATGAAAATTCAGTTTTTTCGCCATTTATTTCTGTTGGTTTTGGATACTTAATGTTCAATCCTAAAGGAGATTTGTTTGATGCAAATGGTAATTTTTATCATCATTGGAGTGATGGGACATTAAGAGATGTTCCAGAGAATATGCCAGGTTCAGATACTTCTTCAATGTTTTTAACAAGAGACCATAAATATGAATCTACGTTAAAAGACTCTACTAATAATTACCCTAAAACAGCATTTACAATTCCATTGAGATTTGGATTGAAATTTAAACTTTCTCCACATTTACATGCGAGAGCTACAGTTGCATATATTTTAACAACAACAGAATATTTAGATAATTTAAGTGGAGGAGGAAGTGATAAAATGTTTCAAACTTCTTTTGGGTTACAGTATAATTTTGCAGGAGCTTCAGCTGCTGACGATAAATATAAAGATTTCGACTTTTCTAAATTAGATAAAGAAGATAGTGATGGAGATGGAGTAGTTGACTTAAATGATAAATGTCCGGGAACAAAATCGGGAATTACAGTAGATGCTACCGGATGTGCTCTAGATAGTGATAAAGATGGTGTTCCGGATTATTTAGATAAAGAACCTAACACACCAGCAGGAACGTTGGTAAACAAAGATGGAGTTACACTAACAGATGCTATGATTGCTGAAGAACATGCTATGAAAGATTCTGTAATTACTGAATACAAAACATTTAAAGCAGAAGACTTGTCTGATGAGGAAATGAAAGAAATACAAGCTTTATACGAGCAAAATAAAGGAGGTCAAATAGGTCAAACTAATATGCCTGCTAAATTTGTTCCGTTAGATACAGATAAAGACAAGTATCTATCAGCAAAAGAAATTACAAATGCAATCGACCAGTTTTTTGAAGGAGAGAATGATCTTACAGCAAAAGATTTAAATGAGTTGATTGATTTTTATTTTCAGCAATAATCTAAAAATAATATAAAATGATTAAACAGTTATTTCTAATAGTAAATTTTGTAAGTATCTTTTTTTACCAACTATTTTTCACTTCAGATGTAACTGTTAAACAAAATATGCCTGCTTCCATACAACCTAATGGTGAAGTAGAGGTAGAGCTTGTAATCACAAAAGCTGATATTGCCGGTTTTGCAAAAATACAACAAGAAATTCCTGAAGGTTTTGTTGTAGAACCCATAGAGACTGCAGGAGCAACCTTTTCATTTAAGGAGCAAAAACTTAAGTTGATATGGATGGCATTACCTCAAAATAGTGAATTTTCTATAAGGTATAAACTTAAAAACGTTTCTCATTCTTCTGGAAAATATACTATTACCGGTAAGTTTTCTTATATAGCCGATAATGAAAGAATGAATGTTGATATTCCAACATCAAATATTACTGTATCTACAGAAGAGTTGGTAGCAGAAGAAACCGAACCATCTTCTAATACAGAAGATGAAGAAAGTCGTTTGCCAGCTTCAAATAATACAGAAACATCCTTATCTGCATCTAGAAATATTGATAATGTTGGTGATAATAAGTTTAAAGTAACACTTAATATCAACAAAGAAAACGTAGAAGGTTTTGCTAAATTATCAGAGTTTATACCAGTTGGATTTATTGCATCGAACAACAACTCAGCAGGAGGCGTTTTTTCTGTTGAAAATAATGAAGTAAAAGTACTTTGGTTATCAGTTCCAACAGAAAATAGTTTTGAAGTAAGTTATTTTATTGAAAGTACTTCAGCTTCGGGGATGCAAGAAATAACAGGAGTTTTATCTTATTTAAAAGGAGAAGAAACGCAAAAGCATCAAATAGTGGCAACAAACTTTTCTGTTGCTGGTGAAAGTTTAGCTTCAAATGATACCGAGGATAAAGAGGTTGAAGAAACAAGTCTTCAAAATAAGGTGGATAATAAAGTAGAGGAAGATATTGAAGATGACCTAGTAGTAGATAATACCGAAGAAAAAACAAAAAGAACTACCCCTGTAACCAATACACCTGCTCCAGAAAAGAATGTTATATATAAAGTACAAGTAGGAGCTTTTAGAGAAGGTATAACTATAGAAAGATATCAAAAGAAATTTAAACTAAACGACCAAATTAATTTAGAAAATCATCAAGGATGGACAAAGTTAATTACAGGTAGTTTTTCTGAATATAAATCAGCAAGAGACAAACGTAACAATTTGAGAAGTAAAGTAAAAACTGCTTTTGTTACTGCCTATAATCAAGGAGAAAGAATTACAGTACAAGAGGCTTTAATGATTACAAATCAAAAATGGGTGCAATAAATTCCCCTTTTTAGACTTAATTGTATCTTTATTTCCCTATATTCGTATTACATTTCGTTAAGTAAAAGAATGAATAAGTATAGTTTTGTTTTTGTATGTATGTTATTGATTGGCTCTTTGCAAATTTTTGCTCAGAGCGATTCTACATCTATTACACCTTCTAAACTTCCAGAAACTACTAAACCTTTATCTTCTATTAATCCTTTTTCACCTACAATAGGGTTGGGGGTTGGCAACTTTAAATTCTATGGCGATGTTTTAGATGCTAATGTTGGTACACCTTTTATCAGTAATCTTGCTTATGATTTACATATCAAGCAACGATTAAATCATTATTTAGCGCTTAAATTTTATGTGCTATTCGGAAAAGTTAGTGCTAATGAGCGTTCGTTAGATAGGAACTTAAATTTTGAATCAAGACTTTCTGTTGGCGGTTTTGCTTTAATGTATGATTTCGGTAATTTTTTACCTAAAAAGCGTTCACTAAGTCCATTTCTATCTTTAGGTATTGAATCTGTTGAGTTTCATTCTAAAACAGATTTGTATGATGAGTTTGGAAATAGATATAATTATTGGTCAGACGGTTCAATAAGAAACATATCGCAAGATGATCCAAATGCTAAAGAAGCAATAGTTATTCAAAGAGACTATGTTTTTGAGACAGACATTAGAGAATCTGATTTTGATGGTTTAGGAAAATATCCGGAAAGAACTTTTGCCATACCATTTGGTGGTGGTGTAATTATGCATGCAACAGAAAATATTGATTTTACTTTAGGTTTTATTATGCACTTTACTTTTTCCGACTTGGTAGATGGAGTTGTAGCAGAAAGTGAAGGAGATAGAATTGGTAGTCAACCGGGCAATGGTTCCAATGATAAATTTTTGATGAGCTCATTTTCTATTAGTTATAATTTCTTGAAACATCAAAAAAATTATGAGATTAAAGACTTTGATGCTCCAATAGACTACCTAGCGTATGATATGGATGATGAAGATGGTGATGGGGTAATTGATTTTATGGATGAATGTGCTTGGACTCCACCAGGAGTTGAGGTTGATGAAAAAGGTTGTCCGTTAGATATGGATAAGGATTTTGTTCCGAACTATAAAGATGATGAATTGGAATCTAGGCCAAATGCTTTTGTAACACCAGCGGGAGTTGAAATGACTGATGATATGATAAAAGATGCTTATTTAAGATATATGGATACCACAGGAGCATTTGCTACTATTGAAAATAGATCAATAACAGCTGGTGAAAAATCTAAAATACAACCTAAAAAATACAAAATTCAGTTAGGAAGATTTACAGAGGCAATAGATGCTGCTTTAGTTGATAAGTTCTTAAGTGTTTCAGACGTAGATATTCAAGAAAAAGATGGAGAAACAATTATTACCGTTGGAGATTACATGAGCTTGAATGAAGCTGTACAAAGAAAAGCAAGTTTAACAAGAGATGGTTTTGATGCTGCTATTGTAGTTGAAGAAACTAAAGACGGAAAATTAGTTTCTGTTGGTGATGAGGCTAATAATATGGCGGTTGGTGATGAGTTTGCTAGTATGGATAATACCGATAAAGTTGTGTTTAGGGTTCAGCTAGGAGCGTTCTCTAAAAAACAACCTAAAGAACAGTTTAATAAATTAGATGGTGTAATTGAATTAAAAGCTGATGATGGGTTATATAAATATTTAGCTCCAGGGGCTTATACGACTATTGAAGAAGCTGCTAAACAAAAAATTAATTTGGCCTTAGATAATGGTATTAAAGATGCATTTGTGGTTGCTTATCAGGGTGGAAAAAGAATTACGCTAAAACAAGCTGGAGTTCTTTCTGCAGCTCAGGAAAGTATTAAACCAAATGCTAAGACCTACGATAAAAACAAAATTGTATTTAAAATACAAATAGGTTCTTACAAAAATCAATTACCTGTAGAAGTGCTTACTAAGTTTATGTCTATAAAGGGAGTGGAGCAAACTCAAATTGAAAATGACTTAACAAGATATACAACAGGTACATTTAAAACGTATGATGAAGCTCAGGCTTATAAAACTACTATAACTGAAGAAAAAGGTATTAAAGGAGCCTTTGTAATTGCTCTGCATGGAGATGAATTAATTCCAGTAAATCAAGCAAGAGAGTTATTAGGAGAATAATTTAAAATTTAGCCTCTATATTTTTCTAATTGTTTAACAACTTTTGCAGGATTACCTGCTAACAGTTGATTTCCTTCTGGAAAAGAATCTCTAACAACTGCACCTGCTGCAACAACAGTATGTTCACCCAACTCTACACCAGGAAGTATAACACAATTGGTAGTTAGTAAACAGTTTTTGCGAATAATTATAGGTTGTTCAGTTATGTATTTATTGTAGTCATTTAAATCATGGTTCTGACTAATAAGAGAAACCCTAGGACCTAACCAAACATTTTCTTCCATAATAATTCCGTTTCTACCATCTAAATAACACCCAATAGCTGTTCCTGGTGCTTTACTTATATATTGTATTTTTTCAGGACACTTAACAATTGATGTTGGATGTACAGGCCAAGGCACATGTTTATTATAGCCAAAAAGTTTTTGGTTGATACCCATTTTTAAAAAATAATAGGTGTAATAATAGTCGTCTTTAACCTTGGGGAATAAAATGTTCATTCCAACTTTAATCAAAGGGTAAGCTATTTTTTTTAGACTATTCTTCATTTGAAAATTATTCAACTTTTTTTTGTTGATATTCTACAGCCTTAACGTCTTTAATTTGGTTAAAGTATATTAATACACTATATTTTCTGGCATTAGGATGCTTGTAAATATCCTCAAAACTTTCATTATTTCTATTTCTAAACTCAACAATATCAACTCTTAGCATATTATCAACAACTTCAGAAAAATATAAAATCATATCCGAATTTGGTTGAGTAGAGTATTGGTATAATGCTAAATCTGTTCTAACAGGATGTGAAGAAAAACCATCTTTATATTGCTCAATATTAGCAGTAAGCTGGGTATTTATAGTATCACTTGTTAGTTTTTCTGGTTCAGTTAAAAATGGAGGTAATCCTAATGGAATAATGGTTGGAGAAACAGCAAACAAGAATAAATCTTTTTTATAATCGAAATACTTATCGTAGTATTTACGCTCTTTTTTGGTGTTGGTAAACTGAATTTTAATTCTATTTCTGATGTAATAATTTCTTGCTAAATAGGTAATCGCACTTAAGTAAAACGTATCTATTTCCTGTATTTGATTATTGGTATTACTAATTAAACTATCATTAATTGGTTGCGAAACAATACTGTCATTTGTTGACGGATTATTCCTTCTAATTCTAACAAAATCGAACATACCAGTTAAATAAAGATTGGGATATTTAGTAATGTATTTTCCTCCATCAGTATTTAAACATTTCCATCTTCCCGATTTCTTTCCATTTTTATATCTTCCATAACATTTTAAATATCGGTAAGCCCAATATTTATGTTTTATACCTTCCTTATAAATACCTTTTATAGCTACTTCTCCTGTTTTATCATAAAAAGTCCATTCACCATTAAGTTTATTATTAGCATAAACAGTTTTTACCATTAAACCTCCAGAAGGATAATAAGCTTTATATAAACCGTTTTGATAATTGCTAGTGTAATTTTTCTCAATAGCTATTTGACTGGTATCATTAGCAAAAACAGCTATAACTTTAGAGAAAACACCTTTTGTTAACGTATCAGTATAAATTACATCATAGGTAACAAAATTGGTATCAATTTGAATAGTTTCTGTCACCACATTCTGAGCTTTCATAGAAAAGCATATGAAGGTAAAAGTAAGAAAGAAAATTTTTTTTTTTAGCATGGTAATTATTGAGTTATGCATTTGCATTTTCTACTCGTTCGTATTTTTCAATCATCTCAAAAACTTTATTTACCATATTCTTAGATCCCATTAAAGCAGGAACTCTTTGGTGTAAAGAAGTTGGTTTAATATCCATAATTCTTTCTTTACCTGTAGAAGCAATTCCACCTGCTTGCTCAACAATAAAAGCCATAGGGTTACATTCGTAAATTAAACGCAATTTACCATCTGGAGAACCGGCTGTTGCTGGGTAGCAAAAAACACCACCTTTTATGAGATTTCGGTGAACATCAGCAACCATTGAAGCAATATACCTGCAAGAATATGGTCTGCCTGTTGAAGCATCTTCTTCTTTAACCCAATCGCAATATTTTTGAAGTCCTTTAGAAAAAGTATTGTAATTTCCTTCATTAAAAGAGTATAGCCTTCCATCATCAGGAGATTTTATATCGGGGTGTGAAAGACAAAATTCACCTATGGATGGATCTAATGTAAAACCATTAACACCTTTACCTGTGGTATAAACCAACATGGTAGAAGAACCATAAATAACATATCCGGCAGCAACTTGTTTGTTTCCTTCTTGTAAAAAATCTCCTAATTGGGCAGGACCATCTTTACTAACTCTTCTGTAAATGGAAAAAATAGTTCCTATAGAAACATTAACATCAATATTAGAAGAACCATCTAATGGGTCAAAAGCAACTACATACTTCCCTTTTTGAGAAATTTCATTATCAAAAGCCATGAAATTATCATTTTCTTCAGAAGCTATCCCACAAACTTCACCACCATATCTAAATGCATTGATGAATTGATTATCAGCATAAACATCTAATTTTTGTTGATCTTCTCCCTGAATATTTTCACTGCCCGCTTTTCCTAAAATATTACCTAACCCTGCTCTTCTAACTTCTTTATTAATGATTTTAGACGCTACACCTATATCATTTAATAATCGGGTTAACTCTCCTGAAGCATAAGGGAAATCAGCTTGTCTTTCTAAAATAAATTCGTTGAGGGTTGTAAAATTAGTCATAATACTATTTTTTCTAAATTGGACTTTTAAAAACTTCATTACAAAGAAATGAAATTATCGTGAATTAACTCAGTTTTACTACTTTTGTTTTATGGAAATCACAATCAGAAAAGCTACAAAAAAGGACCTGCCGGAAGTATTAAATCTAATTAAAGAATTAGCACTTTTTGAGAAACAGCCGCAAGAAGTTACCATTACACTTAAACAATTAGAAGAAGATGGTTTTGGAAATCATCCGTTATATTGGATAATTTTAGCAGAAAATAACAATGAAATTGTAGGCATGTCTTTTTATTATATTCGCTACTCTACATGGAAAGGCAGGTGTTTGTATTTAGAAGATTTGGTAGTAAAAGAAGCATATAAGCAAAAAGGAATTGGTTCTTTACTTTTTAAATCTACTTTAGATGCAGCCAAAGAAATGAATGCTAAACTAATGACTTGGCAAGTGTTAGACTGGAATGAACCTGCTATCGAATTTTATAAAAAGTTTAATGCAGAATTGGATGAGGAATGGTTAAATGGAAAAATAAGATTGTAAAATTAAAATAAATGTTGAAAGTATTTAAGTTTGGTGGAGCTTCTGTTAAAGATGCTCAGGGGGTAAAAAATGTAGGAAAAGTTATCCAGTTATATAATAAACCGCTTGTAGTGGTTATATCAGCCATGGGAAAGACTACCAATGCATTAGAAGAATTGGTGAATGCTTATTACTTTAAAGAAAACGATGTAAATGTGTTGTTGGAAAAAGTAAAACAATTTCATTTTGGTATAATGAATGAACTTTTTGAGAATAAAAACCATCAAATATTTACAGATATACATAATACTTTTGTAGAAATAGAGTGGGAGATAGAAGAAGAACCACAAAGAACTTATGATTACGTGTATGATCAAATTGTTTCTGTTGGTGAATTACTTTCTACAAAAATAGTTAGTGCATATCTTAATGAGATAAATATTAATAATCATTGGATAGATGCCAGAGCTTTAATTCAAACAGATAATACTTATAGAAAAGCTAATATAGATTGGAAGCTTACTACCGAATTGGTTCAATCTTCTATACCGAAAGTAATTACAATTGATAATAAGTATGTGATAACTCAAGGGTTTATTGGCGCAAGTTCAGAGAATTTTACTACCACATTAGGAAGAGAAGGTTCAGATTTTTCAGCAGCAATTTTAGCTTATTGTTTAGGAGTAGAAAGCGTAACTATTTGGAAAGATGTTTCAGGAATGTTAAATGCTGATCCAAAATGGTTTGATGATACTCAACAGCTAGAACACATATCTTATCATGAGGCGGTAGAGTTAGCTTATTATGGGGCAACAGTCATACATCCAAAAACTATAAAACCGCTTCAGAACAAAAAAATTCCGTTATATGTAAAATCTTTTTTAGAACCTACTCTTAAAGGAACATTAATAGATGAGCATACAGAAGGTGATAAACTAATACCTTCATTCATATTTAAAGTGAATCAAGTGTTGATTTCTATATCTGCTAAAGACTATTCTTTCATTGTAGAGGATAATTTAAGTCAGATTTTTGCTCAACTTTCAGCACATAACATTACAGTAAATTTGATGCAGAATGCAGCTATAAGTTTTTCTATTTGTATAGATTTCAGTCCGTTTACCACCATGAAATTTATTGAGGAATTACAACAAGATTATCATGTATTGTACAATAAAAATTTAGAGTTAGTTACTGTTCGTCATTATGATGAAGCCACTATTAAAAGAGTTATTACCAATAAAAATATTTTGGTGGAACAAAAAAGTAGAAATACAGCTCGTTTTGTGATGAAATAAAAAAACCTCATTGTGGAATAAATGAGGTTTTAGTAAAGCATTTTACGATGCTGTAATTAGGTTTGCATGCCTCCACAAACATTTATTACTTGTCCGTTAACATAAGAAGATAAATCGGAAGCTAAGAAAAGTGCTGCATTAGCAACGTCTTCTGGTTTTCCAGGTCTTTTCATAGGGATATCTTCAATCCATCCCTTCATTATGGTTTCATCTAACTGAGCAGTCATTTCTGTTTCAATAAAACCGGGAGCAATAGCATTGCTTCTAATGTTTCTAGAGCCAATTTCCTGAGCGATAGATTTAGTAAAACCAATAATTCCTGCTTTTGAAGCAGCATAGTTAGATTGTCCTGCGTTTCCTTCAATACCTACAACAGAACTCATGTTAATAATAGAACCGTATCGTTGTTTTAATAAGGTTTTTAAAGCGCATTTGGTAATGTTGAATACAGATTTGAGGTTGACATTCATTACTTCATCCCAATTTTCTTCTGTCATTCTCATTAATAAACCATCTCTTGTAATTCCTGCATTGTTTACAATAGCATCAATTTTGCCAAAATCAGCTACAACTTGGTCTATAAAAACTTCTGCATCGCTATAAATAGCAGCATTAGATTTATAACTTTTTACTTTAACGCCATAAGCAGTTAATTCATCAACCACTTTTTTAGCTTGTTCATCTGAAGAAACATAAGTGAATGCGATATTAGCTCCATTTTGAGCAAAAACTTCAGCTATTCCTTTTCCAATTCCTCTGGTAGCACCTGTAATTATAGCAACTTTTCCTTCTAATAATTTCATAATATCTAAATTTATGAGTTATGCATTAACCTTCATTAATTCAGCCATGGTTTGACCTATATCTGCAGGAGAGTCAACTACAGTAATACCACAATCTCTCATAATTTTCTTTTTAGCTTTGGCAGTATCTTCTTCACCACCAACAATAGCACCGGCATGTCCCATTGTTCTTCCTGCTGGAGCAGTTTCTCCGGCAATAAAACCCACAACAGGTTTATTACCATTTGCTTTAATCCACTTAGCAGCGTTAGCTTCTAAATTTCCGCCTATTTCTCCAATCATTACAATTCCTTCAGTTTCAGGATCATTCATAAATAATTCTATAGCTTCTTGAGTAGTTGTTCCAATAATTGGATCTCCGCCAATACCAATAGCAGTTGATATACCTAAACCTGCTTTTACCACTTGGTCGGCAGCTTCGTAAGTTAATGTTCCTGATTTTGAAACAATACCTATTTTTCCTGATTTAAAAATAAAACCTGGCATAATTCCTACTTTAGCACCATCTGGTGTAATAATTCCAGGACAATTTGGTCCTATTAAACGTGCATTAGCAGATTTTAAGTATTCTTTTACGGGAATCATATCTTTTACAGGAATTCCTTCAGTAATACAAACAATTACTTTTATACCTGCATCAGCAGCTTCAATAATTGCATCGGCAGCAAAAGCCGGTGGTACAAAAATAATAGAAACATCAGCTCCTGTAACTTTTACAGCATCTTCTACAGTGTTAAATACAGGCTTGTCTAAATGATTTTGACCACCTTTACCAGGAGTAACTCCACCAACAACGTTAGTACCATATTCTATCATTTGACTTGCATGAAAAGTACCTTCAGTACCTGTAAATCCTTGAACTATTATCTTTGAATTTTTGTTTACTAATACACTCATATTTTTATATTTTCTCAGTTTATTTTTTTGTGAGTTCAAAAGTAGAATTTAAAACTGAAACATACAATAACTTTTTTTAAGTTATTCAACAAACTAATGTTTTGTTTGAATAATTATCGCTTGTAAAATATATAATCAGTTATTAATGGAGTAATGCCGCTATGCTTTAAGTCGGAAATGATTTGTCCTTTATGATGACTGAAATGATTTGCAATGTGAAATAGTATTTGCTCGATAGAGTTATTAAATTCATTACCTTTTGAATTAGAATAAGGAATTATTTCGTTCAGTTTATATTCATTTATAATTTCCAAAGTATCTTTAAAGTTATTAATATCAATTTTTATACATTGAGGAAGCGAGTGAACTTGATGTACATCCAATTTTTCCGTATTTGTGATTCGAGCATTCCAAATTTGGTGTGCATTTATTGTGTGAGAAAAAAGAGGGATTACTTTTTCTGAAAGTATATTTTTATTTTCAATCATTTGTTGTCCTAGTTTTTGATTGAAGTAATGGTGATATTCAAAAATATCTTTAAAAAATGCTTTCATAATATATAATTGATAAATAGAATTTTATATAGATGTGTCAGCACTTGTTATAGTTTGAAAAGTCGGGGTGAGAGGATTCGAACCTCCGATCTCGCGCCCCCCAGACGCGCACTTTAACCGGACTAAGCTACACCCCGAATAATTTTGAGCAAAAATAATAAAAAAGCGTATTGAATATAGTTTGTAAAAAAATAATATCTAATCACTTCATTTTAATTTTTTATTTTTACCAATTATCAACTAAAAACTAGTTATTTGCCTAAATATACTCATCCATATTTATTAATACAAGTGTTTTTGTGGAGTTTTTTCTTCATCTCAACCGCTTATTTTAATAGGTATGCAGCAGATGATTTTTATTTTCTTACTGAAATAAAAAATAAAAGTGTAGTTGAAGTTTTTAATCATTTACAGTTTAATTGGCACGGAAGGTTTGCATCTAATTTATTAATAGCTTCTTTGCTACCTTTTACTAAAATTCCTTATTTTTTAATGGTTTTTAATTTAACTTCTTGCCTGCTGTTATATATAGCTATTACTCGTCTTACCAAAAATGCAGCAAATTTTTATGATATTAATTTAAGGAATAAGTGGCTACTTGCTTTTTTGGCTATGACTGTATTTTTCTTTCTAACACTTTTTCCTAATGATGTTTGGTTTTGGTTTACAGGTTCGATAGTCTACTTATACAGCACTATTGCTTTATTTTTTTTGTTAGGTGTGTTTTTTAAAAAAGAAAAAAACAGTGGAGATTATTTTTTATTGATTATATCTTCTATTTTTATAAGCGGATCTAACGAACCAATGATACTTATTTTGTTATTGTTTTTAGTGGTGTTTGCAGTAAAACAACCATTACAATTTAAAGTACAGTTACCTTATCTACTATCTGCTGTATTGCTTTTTTCAGGTTTGTGTGTGATATTTTTTAGCTCAGGAACTGCTTTAAGAGATGAACTCACACCAAGTTTGCCATGGACAAAGGTAATACTATTTACAGCCTACGCCACGGTAAAAAGTTTGCTGTTTAAACTTCATTATACTTTTATACCTGCCATTTTACTGGCTTTCCCATTTTATATATTAGGTGCAATTGCTCAATTTAAATCAGTGAATTTTCGTCCTGTAAGAGAGTTGCTGTATTCCTTATTACTTATCGTTTCCATTGTAATTATCAATCAGCTTATTGTGGTAATTCCTTTAGGGGCACTTCCTCCCGATAGAGCTACAATGGTTGCTTCCGTATTAATATTAATCTTGTTAATTAGGTATTTATTTTTATTAGGAAATGAAATTAATATTTCAGAAAAGTTGAAAAAAAATATTTTAGCAATAAATACAATAGGTGTTTTGGTGTTTGTTGTAGTTACCTTTCAAATCCATAACAACTATGCAACAGCTTATGATAAGCGTATGGACGAACTAGCAAAAATGAAAGCAAGCATCACTCATCAACACTCTATTTATTTAAAACCATTGCCTTATTCGGGATATTTGCCATCAGCAGAAATAACTACCGATACTACCCATTTTTTAAATGTAGATTTAAAAAGACATTTTAAGTTGAATAATGCCTTAATTTTGGAGGAATAAAAACTATCTATTTAATATGAGTCAAGTTTCTGAAATAAAACTCAACGCTTTTGCATTAGCAGATTTACCACAAATAGCCGAGCAGCTTTTGTCAGCTATAGGAAAGCATAAAATCATTACTTTTTATGGAGAAATGGGAGCAGGGAAAACTACTTTAATTAAGCAACTGTGCAAAACATTAAAAGTCATGGATACCATTCAAAGCCCTACTTTCTCTATTGTTAATGAGTATCTTACGGAAGATAATAAACAAATTTATCATTTTGATTTTTATAGAATTAAAGAAGAGGAAGAAGCTTTAGATTTTGGTGTGGAAGAATACTTTTATAGTGGAAATTATTGTTTTATAGAGTGGCCTGAAAAAATTCCTAACCTTATTCCCGAAAAAGCAGTAAAAGTCTCCATAACACTAACTGAAGACAATAAAAGATTAATAACAATTTTGTATTAATAAATGTTTTGTTTTTAGCTAGTAAAGTGCTTGCTAATTAATAAATTTGTAACTGTTCATTAAGAAAAAAATTAAGGATATGCCAACATCAGATGATTTACTAAAATCTTTAGCCCATGGTTTTATGCCTCAAGAAGAAATGCTTGAAGTGGCTCGTAAAAAAAGTAGTTTACAGATAGGAATTCCTAAAGAAACTTCTATACAAGAAAAGAGAATCCCTTTAGTTCCTGATGCTGTGGCATTGTTAGTAAACAACGGACATGAAGTTATTATTGAAACAGGAGCTGGAGAAGGTTGTAGTTTTAGCGATAAAGATTATAGTGAAGCAGGAGCTCAAATTGTTTATGGTACCGAAGAGGTGTATAAAGCGAACATGATTCTTAAAGTTGAGCCACCAACTCTCGAAGAAATTGATATGATGCAAAATGGACAATTATTAATTTCAGCTTTGCAGTTACCAATTCAGCCAAAAGATTTTCTTAAAAAATTAATTTCTAAAAAAATTACTGCTGTAGCTTTTGATTTTATTAAAGATCCAGATGGAATTTTACCTATAGTTACTGCTATGAGTGAAATTGCAGGAAATACAGCTATCCTTATTGCTGCCGAATATTTAAGTAACCAAAGAAATGGTCAAGGACAAATGTTTGGAGGAATTTCTGGTGTTTCTCCAACAGAAGTTGTAATTCTTGGAGCAGGAACAGTAGGAGAGTTTGCTGCTAGAACTGCAGTTGGTTTAGGAGCTTCAGTAAAAGTTTTTGATAACAATATTCATAAATTAAGAAGGTTGCAAACAGCGGTCGGACAACGATTACAAACATCTATTGTTCAGCCTAAAGTATTATTAAAAGCACTAAAATCAGCCGATGTGGTTATAGGAGCAATTAGTAGTAAAATTGGTAGAGCTCCAATAATTGTTACCGAAGAAATGGTAAAATGCATGAAAGATTATTCTGTAATTGTGGATGTAAGTATTGATAAAGGAGGTTGTATAGAAACTTCTGAAATAACTAGCCATCAAGCACCTGTTTTTGCTAAACACGGAGTGATACATTATTGTGTGCCAAATATTGCTTCAAGAGTTGCTAGAACAGCTTCTTATGCACTAAGTAATGTTATTGCTCCAACAATTTTAGATACAGGAGAATTTGGTGGAATAGAGGCTATGATTCGTTCTTATGTAGGCATTCAAAATGGAGTATATATTTACAAAGGAATATTAACCAATAAATATTTAGCAGAAACATTTAACATGCCTTATAAAGATATTAACTTGCTGTTAATGGCAATGTAAGTTGTTAATATTATCAAATTTAAAAAATGGATAAATTTATACATAGGTTAAAGTATTATTTAATAGGATTCGGATTAGGATGCGTAATGGTTTATGCCATTTTTTATACAGGAGATGATGCGCGTTCTTCTTGGTTGCCCGAAGGCAGAGTGCTAGAGTTTATTGAAGAAACAGAATTGGTTGTAACGAATAAATACATAACTTGTACACTTGAGTGCAACAATATTGCTCTAGAAGATTTCGATAAAACTTTTTTCCAAAAGGCTAAAGTTAATTTTTCGGAAAGTTCAACAACAAGAGAGCCTTGTCCTGAATATCAAATAGAAGGAAAATTAGCTGATGGAAGAGAAGTTATCCTCTTGATAGAAACGTGCGAACCTAGAAGGTTATCTACCGCAGAAGAAAAAGAAGACATTGCAACACTTGTAAATATTTCCTTTGAAGGATTAAAACGAGATTGCCTTTGCGAATAAACTTGTAATTAAATTGCAAGAACACACCTTAAAATTAACTGAATGAGCATTACTCTTATTATTATCATAATTACCGTTATTGTATCTTTTTCTGCCAATAGTAATACTCAGCTCTATCACAAACTACTTTTTAATCCCTATTTAGTTTATAATAATAAAGAATGGTATCGTTTGTTTACACATGCTTTTATTCATGATAAACAAAATATTTTTCACCTTATCTTTAATATGTATGTATTGTACAGTTTTGGAGAGATTGTAGAAACTATTTTAATAAACGAAATGGGAACGATGGGAATTGTTTACTACTTGTTTATTTATATTGGTGGAATTGCAGTAGCATCATTACCGGCATTAGCCCGACATAAAAATAATTACGGTTACAATTCTGTAGGAGCCTCAGGAGCTGTCTCGGCAGTATTGTTTGCTGCTATAGCATTTATGCCTTTTACAGGAGGGATAGGAATTATCTTTTTGCCTTTTACTATTAATCCATTATTGTTTGGAGTACTTTATTTAGCTTATGAAATTTACATGGACAAAAAAAGTAGTGATAATGTGGCTCATGATGCTCATACTTGGGGAGCAGTGTTCGGGTTTTTGTTTACATTAATTTTTGTTCCAGGTGCTTTTATGAATTTTATAGGTCAATTAATGAATGCTCTAAACTTTTAAACTATTAACCTCATGCGTAAAGTTATTTTTTTAGATAGAGACGGAGTAATAAATAAAGAAAGAGGAGCATATACTTTTAAAATAACTGATTTTGAAATAAATGAAGGAGTGGTTGATTTTTTAAAATTGGCTCAAGAAAAAGGGTTTGAATTTATTGTAATTACCAATCAGGGAGGAATTTCTAAAGGAATATATAACAAAAATGATGTACATCTCGTACACGCCCACATGTTAACTCAATTCAAAAAAGAAGGAATTACTATTTTAGAGATTTATTATTGTCCGCATCATTCTGATGTAGAACGATGTATATGTCGCAAGCCTGATTCATTACTATTAGAAAAAGCCATAGCACGTTTTAATGTTGATAAAACTGTATCTTTTATGATTGGTGATAGTCAGCGAGATATTGATGCAGCAACTAAAGTAGGAGTGAAATCTTTTAAAATTGAGCCAAACACCAACCTAAAACAACTTAAAAACTACTTGTTTTGATAGAAAAACGCTACATAAATTATGATGGTTTTTTATATGAAGAAGAAGAGAAGGTATTTACAATAGACAACAGAGCATTTAAGTATGGCGATGCTGTTTTTGAAACCATTAGAGTAATTAACGGAGTTCCCGTTTTTGTTAAAGATCATTTTGCCCGTCTTAAAAAAGGAATGGATTTACTTAGGATGAATGCTATTTCGCTTACTTTTGAAGAACTGCACGAGCAGGTTTTACATTTAATTAAAAAGAACAACATAATAAAGGGAGGTAGGGTAAGAATTACGGTGTTTAGAGTTGGAGAAGGTCTTTACACTCCAAAAAACGATACAAAATCTTATGTAATAGAAGCAATACCCATTTCCAAAAATTTATATGAACTTAATAAAAAAGGATTATCAATAGATTTGTATTCAGATATTAGAATACATCCAACAGTATTAACTCAAATAAAAACTACCAACAAAATTCCTAATGTGCTTACCGGAATTTATAAAACAGAAAATAATTTAGATGATTGTTTAATGGTGAACCAAGATAATCACATTGTTGAAGCTATTAGTTCCAATGTATTTTTATATAAAAATAATACACTTTATACTCCGTCACTTTCTGAAGGCTGTATAGATGGAATTACCAGAAAACATATTATAGAAGTAGCTCAAATTATGGGTATAAATGTAATAGAAGGAACAGTTACAGGGAGCATGTTGTTACAAGCAGATGAATTATTTTTAACCAATTCTATTGCAGGAATAAAATGGGTAGCTTACTATAAAAGCAAACAATATATCAATGAAGCTACAATAGAAATATTGAAAAAATTTAATGAAGTGCTAAGTTAATTTTGTTCTTTATTAAAAAATAATTCCAACTAAATTTTATAGTTCAACATTTAATATGCTTTCTTACTCCGTATGTTTATTTTTGTTGTAATGAAATATAGTTTTATGCAAGAATTAATAGTTAAGATAAAAGAGCAAGAAAAAATTGCCAACCAATTAGAAGTAAATCTATCCGATAGAAAGCAATTGCTTGATAAAGTAAGTGCGTTTGCTAATCAATTTATAGAAGAATTACCCAATTCTACTTCTTTTACTGCAACAACAAAAGCAAGTGATAAATTAGCAATTAAAACACCAATAAGTATTGAAGCACTTATAAAGCTGTACCAATCAGAAGTTATAGATACGGGAATTAAAGCAGCATCTGGCGGACATGTTGGGTACATTCCCGGAGGGGGAATTTACACTGCTGCCTTGGGCGATTTTTTAGCCGCCATTTCTAATGAATATGCAGGAGTTTTTTATGCTTCACCGGGAGCAGTTACTATAGAAAACGAAGTGATTAATTGGTTGAAAGATGTATTTTCTTTTCCTAAAACTGCGGTGGGTAATTTGGCTTCAGGAGGTTCTATCTCTAATTTAATTGCTTTAGCTGCTGCTCGAGATAAACATCAAATTAAAAATGAAAAAATTACTAAAAGTGTAGTTTATTTAAGTGCTCAGGTACATCATTGTATTCAAAAAGCACTAAAAATTATTGGGTTGGAAGATGTCATTATTCGTTATATTGACTTAGATGAAAACCACAAGATAAATACAGCAATATTAGAGCAATTAATAAAGACAGATAAATCTAATGGGTTACGACCATTTTTGGTAATTGCCTCAGCAGGAACAACAGATACAGGAGCTATTGATCCATTAGCAGAAATCGGAAATATTGCTCATCAACATAATTTATGGTTTCATGTAGATGCTGCCTATGGTGGTTTCTTCGTGATGACATCTAAAAAGCATTTATTTGAGGGAATGGAAACAGCCGATAGTTTAGTAGTTGATCCACACAAAGGAATGTTTTTACCTTATGGATTAGGCGCTGTTTTGGTAAAAGATAAAGAAGCATTATTACACTCCAATCTTTATACTGCTAATTATATGCAAGATGCTATGGGGGATGAGTTGACTAATAGTCCGGCAAATGTTTCTCCTGAACTGACCAAACATTTTAGAGGGTTACGATTATGGTTGCCCTTGCAATTACATGGTGTAAAACCTTTTATTGCTTGTTTGGAAGAGAAGTTATTGCTTACTACTTATTTTAGAGAGCAATTAGTGGAACAAGGTTTTGAAGTAGGTCCTGAACCCGATTTATCGGTAAGTTATTTTTGGTATCCTGCTAAAGAAAATGCCAATGAATTTAATAAAAAATTAATGGAACACATCCACCAAGATGGCAGCGTGTTTTTGAGCTCTACTGTAGTGAATGAGAAATTTGTAATACGAATGGCAATTTTATCTTTTAGAACCAAATTTGCTACTATAGACAAAGCATTAGCAATGATAAAAAGAAGTTTAGAAAAAACGAAGCAAGAGTTGGGTAAGTAGTTTAGATATTTCACATCCCACAAGCGTAATGTTTAAGGTAGCTGAGGAAGTAGTATTATTTTTTTATTGTAAAAGATGCAGTCAAACCTACACAAAAGTTTCTAGGCAGTTTATGAACGCCAAAAATTGCTCTTGAATGCTCACCTCTTTTTTCCAAAACATTTATAAATAAATCGGAAGCTCCATTCACTACTTTTGGTGAGTCGTCCCATTTCTCTCCTGATTGAAAATAGGCATCAATGTGATTTAGTCCAACAATTTTATCAAAACCTATCTTCTTATTTATTTGTGATAAAACATTTAAAGCACATATTTCCATTGCTTTATATCCTTCATCAGTTGAAATTTCTTCTCCCAATTTTCCTTGATATAAAAACACTTCATTTATTATAGGAAATTGAATTGCGATATATGCAATGTTTTCTCTAATATTTACGGAAACATAACTCCCGCCTGGTGTAGAAACATTAGGAAGTTGATAACCATATTTCTCTAAATTTTCTTCAGGAGTCATTGTCTTCCTTGGCTTTTTTGTTTTTTATAGAATTTTATAATGTTCCAATTTGATGTTTAAGGCAAAGTCTTAATAGTATTTGCTTTATTTAAATCCTGGAACTTTTCTCATCATAAAAGTAAAAACTAAGGCATAAAACAGCCCCATGAAAACCAATCCAAACATGGTCCAGATGGCTTGAAAATAAGGAGATAAATACATGTTTATTCCTAATATTTGGTTAGATAAAAATGCAGTTAATTCCGTTTTGTTCATAGTTGGAGCTTTTTCTTTAGCATCTCCAGCTAATTTTTCAAAAAGCGGTTGTTTTTTTATTTCAAAAAAATCAGCATCAATTTGAGCATAATACACAAAAGTGATAATGGCTACTAATATAGCTAAAAAAGAAGCTGTTCTTGCTCCAGCTTTAAAATCTTCACCAAAAGTGGGAGGATTGGGGTTGTTTATTTTATTGCTTCTTATACCAAAGAAAACTGCCAATAATAAAATTAACATGTAAATATAGATAAGGTATCTTTCCATATCTCCATGCTGAGCACCTAACGAAAATATAATTAATTTAACACAAAGCGCTACTAAAGAAAATGTTATGGCTACTTGAAAAGGATTTTTTAACACAGTTTAGAAAATTTTAATTTTAAATTGTGAAGGTTGAGTCTGAACCCAATCTTCACAACTTATAAGTATAGTATTATCCATTCATTGAGGCTAAAAACTCCTCATTGTTCATGGTTTTGTTCATTCTGTCTTTTAAGAAATCCATTGCTTCAACAGGATTCATATCAGCAATATAGTTACGTAAAATCCACATACGCTTAGTGATATCAGCTCCCATTAATAATTCTTCCTGACGAGTACTTGATGAAACAATGTCAATAGCAGGATAAATTCGTCTGTTAGATATTTTTCTATCTAATTGAAGCTCCATGTTTCCTGTACCTTTAAATTCTTCAAAAATAACTTCATCCATTTTAGATCCTGTTTCGGTAAGTGCTGTAGCAATAATGGTTAAAGAACCACCATTTTCAATGTTTCTGGCAGCACCAAAGAATCTTTTTGGTTTTTGTAAGGCGTTAGCATCAACACCACCAGAAAGCACCTTTCCTGAAGAAGGAGAAACCGTATTATAAGCTCTTGCTAAACGGGTAATAGAGTCTAACAAAATAACTACATCATGTCCGCACTCTACCATTCTTTTAGCTTTTTCTAACACCAAGTTAGCTAGTTTAACATGTTTTTCTGCCGGCTCATCAAATGTAGAGGCAACTACTTCAGCATCAACATTTCTTGCCATATCAGTAACCTCTTCAGGACGTTCGTCAATTAATAAAATTAACATGTAAACTTCAGGATGATTTTCGGCAATAGCATTGGCAACATCTTTTAATAAAGTGGTTTTACCTGTTTTTGGCTGAGCTACAATCATTCCTCTTTGTCCTTTACCAATAGGAGCAAATAAATCAATTACTCTGGTAGATAAAGAATCTTTTGAATGTCCGGTTAATTTTAGTTTTTCTTTAGGAAAAATAGGAGTAAGGTATTTAAAAGGAACTCGGTCTCTTACAAAAGCAGGCTCTCTGTTATTTATAGCTTCCACTTTAATAAGCGGAAAATATTTTTCTCCAATTTTCGGAGGTCTGATAGCTCCTTTTACAGTGTCACCTGTTTTTAAACCAAATAATTTTATTTGCGATTGAGATACATAAATATCATCAGGCGAGTTTAAATAGTTGTAGTCTGATGAACGTAAAAATCCATAACCATCGGGCATAATTTCTAAAACACCTTCGCTAACAACAATACCATCAAAGTTGTATCCGTGGTCTTCGTTTCTTTGTTTTTCGTTGTTATCTTGTTTTTGATTAGGGTTGTTACTATTGGGATTGTTGTTGTTATTATTGTTAGGATTGTTATTTCCTTTGTTTTGGTTGTCTTGCTGTGGATTCCTAGGTTTATTATCAGCTTTAGGTTTGTTAGTATTTTGTTGAGTAGGTTTTTTTTCGGGAGCAGGAGCAACTTTGTTTTCTACTGGAGCAGTTTCTTTAGCTGGTTCTATGCTTTCTTCTTTTTTTGGAACATTAGTATTGTTTGATTTTGAAGTCTCTTCATCTTTAAACAAGCTTGGTTCTTTATCAGCAGGCAGTCTTTTTCTTTTAGGTTTAGACTTAGCTCCATTTGAAGAAGCAGCCGGAGTTGGTTTTTTAGGTTGTGGATTAGCTTCTTTTTTTACATCAACTATCGCTTTTGGGTTGATGGCTTGTTGATCTAAAATTTGATAGATTAAATCTTCTTTTTTAAGCTTATCTGCTTTTTTAATTTCAAGTTTGTCGGCAATTTCTCGCAATTCTCCAACAAGCTTTTTGTTTAATTCAATAATGTCGTACATAAATTTATAATATGAGATATATGATTTTCTAGATTTGTTATGTTATAATTCAAATATGAAATTCCATTGAGTGTGGAAATAAATAAAAATAAGAGGTTTCGCAATAAGTGAAAGATTAAAATAATAAAGATTGGTTTACACTTATCAGGACTCTGATGGTGCAATATTAAACAAATAAATATTATTTACTCTTTTTTATGATTTTTTTTTTACATTTTTTTTGGATTAATTTATGCTGATATTTTTTTTGAAAGCATAAGCATACAATTTAATAAATAGCTACTTTTGTAGCTTTTCAAAATATAGGCACTCTTAACTTTAATAATTGAATTTGAGTAATTTTAGATTATACAATTTACCCAGTAGGCTTATTTGCTTCATGTTATTGTTTATACTAAGTATTGGTTTTGTAAACGCACAATCGCTTACTAAAATTAAAGGTACTATTGTAGATGCGGACACTAAAGAACCACTACCTTTTGTAAATGTTTCTTTTAAAGGGGCAAATGTGGGTACTACTACCGATTTTGATGGAAATTATTATTTAGAAACGCAGTGGGGAACAGCTACTTTACAAGCATCATTTGTCGGTTACACAACTTTGTCTAAAACAGTACAGTTAGGAAAATCTCAAACTATAAATTTTGCTTTAAAAAATGAGGCTATCATTATGGAAGAAGTGGTAATTAAAGCAGATAAAAAGCGGTATAAAAATAAAGATAATCCTGCTGTTGCTTTGATTAAAAATGTTATTGATCATAAAAATGATAACAGACTGGAATCATTGAGTTTCTATGAATACGATAAATATGAAAAAGTAGAAATAGACTTAAATAATATTACAGACGATTTTTTGGAAAAAGGTTGGTTAAAAAAGAAATTTCAAATAGTATTGGAACATATAGATACTTCTGAAATAAACGGGAAACCTTATTTACCTATATTTTTGAGAGAAACAGCTTCTAAAATGTATTATAGAAAAGATCCTAAAGCTCTTAAAGAATATGAAAAAGGTACTAAACTTACAGGTTTTGAAGGTTACTTAGATGATGATGGGATTTCATTTATAATGGATAAACTTTATCAAGACATCAATATTTATGATAATGATATCTTTTTATTGTCTAACCAATTTACTAGTCCTATTTCGGTTGTTGGACCAACAATTTATCAATATTTTATTATAGACACAGTTGATATTAATGGCTATGAAGCTATTAGGTTAGCTTTTACACCAAGAAATAAAGGAAGTTTTGCATTTGTGGGAGACATGTATATTTTAAATGACTCTACTTATGCCGTTGTTAAAATTGAAATGGGGGTGGCAGATCAAATTAACTTGAATTTTGTTAAGGATATGAAAGTGGATCAGGAATTTACAAAATTTCATGACAGTGTATGGGTGTTAACAAAAGATAAAATTATTATAGACTACAATTTAACTAAAAAAGGTAGAGGTTTTTTTGGAAAAAAGAATGTTCAGTACACCAATTACCTGTTTGATGTTGAAAGGGAAAAAGACATATATTCTCCTGTAGAAAAAATTATTAAGGCAGAAGATGCTAAAGAAAAAACAGATTCTTTTTGGGTAGAAGTTAGAACTGATACGCTTACAAAACAAGAGCAAGGTGTTTATACTATGATTGATAGTATTCAAAAAATACCGGCTTTTAAACGTACCATGGATATTGCTTTTTTACTAATAACAGGATGGCACTCTATCGGAAAAATTGAAATAGGACCTATTAATACTTTTTATAGTTTTAATGATGTAGAAGGATTTAGATTGAGAGGAGGTTTTAGAACTACTACTAATTTTCACAAAAAAATTATGTTTGATACTTATCTTGCATATGGCTTTAAAGATGAAGAGTACAAGTATTACATAGGAGCAACTTATTCTTTTAATAAAAACTTTTTAGAAAACCCTCAAAACAGAATTTTAGTCTCTTATCAACACGAAACGGTTTTTCCCGGACAAAATCTTATGTTTTTAAATGATGATAACTTTTTGCTTTCATTTAGAAGAGGTCAAGCAGATAAAATGTTGTTTTTTGATTCTTATACAGTAGATTACAATAAAGAATTTCATAGTGGTTTTGCATATAATCTTATTTATGAGTACAGAAAAGAGCGTCCCATTGGGAATATGGTATTTCAAAATGATGAATCGCCAAAGCTATTTGATGCTATTAGAACAGATAATGTCAGTTTGAATTTAAGATTCGCACCTAATGAACAATATTATCAAGGCAAAAATTTTAGGTTACCAATTTACAATAAATATCCCATATTTCAATTACGTCACCGACAAGGAATTGAAGGGCTTACTAATGGAACGTTAACTTACGGAAGAACTTCATTTAACTTATTTAAGAGGTTTTACTTATCTATTTTTGGTTATATAGATACCGAATCAGAAACGGGTAAAGTTTGGGGTAAAGTGCCTTTTCCTTTGTTGAACTTACCTCAAGCCAATCAATCGTTTTTTTTACAAGAAGCTTCTTTTAACTTAATGAATTTTATGGAGTTTATGAGTGATGAATATGTTAGTTTTAAAGCAACTTATTTCCCTAATGGGTTTTTCTTTAACAGAATTCCTTTATTCAACAGATTAAAATTACGAGAAGTAGTAGGAGTGAAAGCTCTATTAGGAAGACTAACAGATATAAATAACCCTGATATACAAGCAGATTTATTTAACTTCCCAACCAATGCAGATGGAACACCAACAACTTTTGCCTTTAATGAAGCAATTCCATACATAGAAGTAAGTGCTGGAGTTTCTAATATCTTTAAAATATTCAGAGTAGATTTATTACAAAGAGTTACTTATTTAGATCATCCTAATGTAAGTACACTTTTTGGAGTAAAAGGATTAGGTATTAGAGCTAAAGGAAAGATTGATTTTTAAATTATCTATAATCAGTTTTATACTTGCATGAAGGATACAACCTTTTAATTGATTAATTGTCTCCGCTAGATTTACCTTTAGTAGTTTTAACTTTTACTCTACGTTTTTTGTTATTCTTTACTCGTTGTTTGTTGGCGTATTTTTTCTTTTTTTCTAACTCTTTTTCGGCTTTTTTTGCAGCTTTTTTAGGATTCGTATCGTATTTAGATTGTTTGTCGTATTCCTCTTTTATTTGAACACTAATAGGTTTTTTGTGATTTAATCCCGCATCATAAATTCCTTTTTTCTTGGTTTTATGACTTCGTCCATGAAACATGGAGGATTGATCTATTTTTTTATTACATGAAAATAAAAAAATAGTAAGCAGTATAAGTAGGGTAGTTTTGTTTAATTGTTTCATAAATTTACTTTTCGTACTCTGCTAATAACGTATAAATATCCTTAATTAGTCTATCAACATCTTTTTTCGATGTACCGTCATAAAATCCTCTCAATCTTTTTTCTTTATCTACCAACACAAAATTTTCGGTGTGGATAAAATCATCAACACCGCCATCTCCTTCGGTTACTGCTGCAAAGTAAGTTTTTCGAGCAAGGTCATAAATATGTTTTTTATCACCTGTTACCAGTTTCCATTTTTCAGATGAAATATTAAATTTATTAGCATATTCTTTTAATACAGATACAGAATCTTCTTCGGGCATTACGGTATGCGATAAGAGTAAAATGTCGCTATTTTCATTAAACTCTTCGTAAACACGTAACATTTGATCGGTCATTTTTGGACAAATAGTAGGACAGGTAACAAAAAAGAAATCAGTAACATAAATTTTATCTTCAAAATTTTTTGATGTAACTATTTTTCCATTTTGGTCAGTTAAACTAAATTCACCAACCTTATGGTTTTTAGAAGTTCCTTGTAAGGATTCATCGACTAATTTTGGGTTGATATCGGCAGGATTGTAAATTTTTAAAGGCTTTGGTTTGCTTATCATGAAATAAGCAACAGTAATACCAATAATAACTACAATAAGAGAAGGTATAAGTCGTTTCATTTTTTTTATTTATTTCTCTGCAAAAGTAGCGGTAAAAAGGATATAAAACAACCGAGTATTTTATTCTGTAGCTTTTTTATTTTCGATAATCCCTAACTCTTTGTTAAGAACTTGCTTTAATAAATCACTATCTAATTTTTTAGCAATAATAGTTTTGTCTTTATCTAATAAATAAATTTGAGGAGTAGTAAATACATCATAAGTAGTAGTGTAATTCAAGCTTTTTAAATCGGTATATCCTTTAGCAATATATTCTGTTGCTTTTTGTTTGTCTTCATAAACTTCTTTAGGCACGGCAACATTTAAAAAGTCCATATTATTTTCTCTAATAAATTTTTTCCAAGCCTCATTATGGTCGGAACTTACCGCATATACAGCTACATTCTTATCTTTTATTGTCTGGTAGTACTCAGCTATTTTTGGTAATTCTTTTTTGCAATGCCCACACTCAGGGTCCCAAAAAATAAGAATGGTATAATCTTTATCAATTTTATGCATGTTAACCCAATTTTGTTTGGCAGTATCAAGAAGCATAAGATTGATGGCTGTTTTACCTATTAGTACAGGAACTAACTTTCTGGCTTTGTCTTGTACTTTTTCTATTAGCTTTTCATCTGCCCAAAAAGCTTGTTCTTTAGTATAGTAATTTAAGGCTATATGAGCAAAAACAGCATCCATACCCATTATTTTAGATTTTTCGTAATGGTTTATTAAGTAATGAATGGTGTATTTAAAAATTTCTTTGTTTGCTCTAGCTTTTTCAACTACCCAATCAATATCAGCATTAATAGAGTCAGGGTTAGGGTAAGCAAGTTTGGTAAAATATTTTTCAATTTTATTGTGGTATAGCGGACTTCTAATTAAACGTTCATCACTAAAATCGATATCATCAAAAAAATGTTTTTTGTAATATTGATAACGTGTGTATTGAAGTATAGAGTCGTTTTGTATGGTATCGAAAGCAGTAGTTTCAGGTTCTTTCATCGCTTTAAATAAAGAAGCAACAAAAGTATTAGGATGTTTTTCAATTATAGATAACCTGTAGTCTTGAACTTCTTTTTCAATGTTAGCCAACTGTATTTCTATTTCTTTTTTTTCTTCGGCAGAAGTAGTTTCTTGTTTGTATTTTTCACGGAGTTTGGTAGCGTTTTCTTGTATTTCACCAACATGTAGCAGGTGTTCTAAAAACAATTTATTTTCTTCCGATTTTTTCACCACCATATTTTTAATCGGATTTAATGTATCTGTTTCAATTTCAATAACAGGTTCATCTACCAAAATTTCAAACAATATTCTACCATTATGAAAAACACCATAAATACCACTTTCTATGGTTTTAGTACCTGTAAAATGAGTAATGCTTTTTTCATTAACTTTTGCAGTATCTTTGTAATAACGCTGATTACCGTAGTAGTTAATTAAAAATAAATCGGTGTTTTTTAAACCGTCAATTTTTAGTTTTATGGAGTAGTTATTTTTTTGACCAAAAACAGTAGTCGAAAGACTTAATAGAAATAGTATAGGTAATAATTTCTTCATAATTTTGCTTGGTTTTTAGTAAAGTTCAAATTTATGATTTAATTTGAGCAACAAAAACAGATTAAAAAAAATTAACATATCATTAAATTGCCAAAATACTTACTTTATATATCAATTATAGTGCCTTCGGTATTGGTATGTTTAGGCGTTGTTATTTACTTGTACCAAGAGTATTTGATATTTTATCCTGAAAAGCTTTCCGAAAAACATATTTTTAAATTCAATCAACCGTTCGAAGAGTTTACAATTCAAACTCCTGATAAAGAAAATGTTAATGTATTAATGTTTAAAGCAGAAAATACCAAAGGATTGGTTTATTATCATCATGGAAATGCAGGCAGTTTAGAGCATTGGGGTTTAAAAGCAATTGATTTTACCAGTAGAGGTTATGATGTTTTAATGTATGATTACAGAGGGTTTGGAAAGAGTACAGGAAAGATTAAAAACGAAAAAATGCTTTACAAAGATGCTGTTTTAATCTACAATGAAATTGAAAAAAGATATACATTTGATAAAATTATTTTTTACGGTATATCTTTAGGTTCTGGTATAGCAGCTAAGTTGGCTCATGAAATTACTCCCAATAAATTAATATTGGAGACACCGTACTATAATTTTTATGATGTTTCTAAATTTCATTATCCATATTTACCTAACTCTATTTTATTGCATTATCAATTTAAAACCAATAAATGGTTACCCGAAATAAAAGTTCCCATACATTTAATACACGGAACAGAAGATGAAACCGTTCCTTACGATATGAGTGTAAGACTTAAAAAAATAGGAAAAAACATTGATTTATGTACTATAGAGTATGGTTCTCATAACAATCTAAACACTTTTGAAGAATATCAAAAATATTTAGATAAAGTACTCAATTAAAGGGTTTATCCTAAATCAATTCTAATAAATTATTTATTTAATCGAAATTATTTATACATTTGTCGGAGGATAAGTAAATTTACTTATTAGAAGTACAAATTAATTTACAAAGCATAAAAGTTAAAACAGATTAACACATGAAAAGAAATTTAAAATATGCAATAGCTATTATTGCAGCATTTCCAATGTTAATGTACACATCTTGTACCGAAGATAAACCGATGGAAGAAGAAGTTGAAGTGGAAATTGTTACTGACGAAAAACCACAAAACGAAAAATTTTATCAAATTCCGGCTCCGGATGAAATGTTTGGATTTATAAAAAAATCAGGATTAACTTACAATAAGGCACTTATTAACTCTCCGCAGAAGCAAACGAGCTATACAACACCTTTAGAGCAAACTATGATTTTTGGTGTGTATTCAGCTGATTTAGCTTATACGGCAGCTTATGAAGAGTTTAATGAATCTATTAAGTATTTTGCAATTATTCAAAAAATGGCTGAGAACATTGGTATTTCAGGTGCCTTTAATGAAGAATTGATGAACAATATTAAAAATAACTTAGACAAACCTGAACAATTATTAGAAAACTCTAATGATTCTTATTTTTCTGTTGTAGATTATTTAGAACAAAATGAGCAAGGAGATAAATTAGGAATTATTGCAGCAGCAGGATGGTTAGAGACAGTTTATATAGTTGCTAACTCTATTGACTATAATAAAAATGAAGCAGCTTTGCAAAGGCTAGCAGACCAGAAACTTACCCTTGATAATTTATTGATGTATTTAGATAAATACAACGGAAATACGGATGTTAAAGAAATGACTGCAATGCTAAAAGAGTTAGAAGTAGTGTTCGAACCTGTAGCAGAAAAAGATACTAATTCATCGGGAATTACATTAAAGAAAAAAGGTGAAGGAAAAATGGTGTTAGGTGGCGGAAGTTCATTAAAAATTTCTAAAGAACAATTTGAAGCCATTAAATCTAAAGTAACTGAATTAAGAACTAAAATTGTTAAATAAGTATATCAATTAATAGATAATTCACAATAACAAAATTTAAAAGCTCAACAATGAAAAATATAAACAATATCCTATTAATTATTTCAATTATTGCAATGCCAGTAATTGCTTCTGCACAATACTGTAATCATTTCCATACTAAATATTGTCCACCATCAGAAAGTGGAATGTATAGCTTAAACGGTCAATCTAAAAGTGCTTTATTTAGCAAAGGTCAAACATCAGAGCTAAATGTAATTGTTTATAAAGGTCAGGATTATAGAATATCTTTATGTTTTGATGAGACATTGGGTTCTCAAATTACTTTTAAAGTTTATGAAACAAAAAAAGTTAAAGTTGAAAAAATTATTGAAACAAAAACTATGGAAGATGAGTACGAAAAAGATGCAAATGGCGAGTTAGTTGTTGATGAGTGGGGGGCATATATTCCAACAGGAAATCAAGTAGAAGTAGTAAATAAAGAAACGGTAACTGTAGTAGAGCAACAAAAAAACTTACTTTATGATAATAGTCAGGATGGTTTTGCTACTGAATTAGAGTTTTCTGTAGAAACTACCAGAAGATTAATATTAGAAGTTTCTATTCCCGGTAGTGGTGGAAGTGGAAATACTAAAAACAAACTTATTAAATCAACGGATATGGGTTGTGTAGGTATTCTAGTAGAACACATGACTACTCCAATACAAGGATTTAAAGGAACAGGTTTTTAAATAAATTATCAGGATAACATTTTAAAAAAAAGCCGCATTTGTCGCGGCTTTTTTATTTTTTAGTAATTAATATTACAAAAAATAATCTCAATATAAAATTGAGTTATTTTGTAGCTTATTAATATGCATATTTATGCAAACAAAGGCAACGGTAACTCAATCAATATTAAATGGTATTATCGAAAAAGGATATGCTGTAGTAGATAATTTATTATCCGAAAACCATTTAAATGATATTGTTAATAGGTTTGAAGAATTACAGCAAGAGGATGAGTTTTCTAAAGCAGGAATAGGTAAGCAGGTTCATTATACTATAGACAAGACAGTAAGAGGAGATTTTATTCGTTGGATTGATCCAAAAGATGAAAATGCACCTGTTTTTAGATTATATGAATTTATAAATGAATTAATTATTCATGTTAATAGAACTTGTTATTTAGGAATTAAAGATTATGAAACCCATTATGCTTTTTATCCTGAGGGGAGAGGGTATAAAATGCATAGAGATAGATTTAAAAATAATCCTCACAGAATAGTCTCATTTGTTTTTTACCTGAATAGAAATTGGCAACAAGGAGATGGAGGAGAACTGATTTTATTTGATGAAGATAAAAAAGAGATAGAAACTATTGCTCCAAAAGCTAACAGATTAGCCGTATTTTTAAGTGAAACCTTACACGAAGTAAAAAATTGCAATAACGAAAGAAGAAGTATAACCGGTTGGTTGTTAGATATTCCTACAAAACTTACTTTTTTAGGCTAATAAAAAAATAAATTTTATAAAAAAAGCAGTAATTCAAATTACTGCTTTTTTTTGTTATAATAAATTATCTTTTTTAGAATGGTAAATCATCATTTTCATCTGATGGCATATCTTCAATAGATGGAGTAGCTACAGCAACCGGAGAACCGTTTTGTGGGGCAGCATTTTCGGCAGCGTTAATTCTCCAAGCATCTAAATTATGATACCATTTACCATTAAATTCTCTTGATGAAAGGTTAAAACTTACTTCTATTTCCTGACCAATATTAAAATTAGATAACATACTTAACTTATCTTCTCCAAATAAACTAAAGCAAACATGAGGGTTGTACTGATCGCCTGTATCAATAACAAAACTTTGTTTTTTCCATTCTTTTCCTGCTTTACTTGTCCCCGATTCTAGATTTAAAATTTGTGCTAATTTTCCTTTAATACTAAGTGCCATAAATTGTAAGTTTTTTTATTTTTTATAAATTTATTTGAGATAAGCTACGAAGTTACCAATAACATTTCTATATAAAAAGTTCATGTTAATAACTTATTTTTCTAATTTAATAGCTTCAGAGACACTAATTTTTTTCCCCTTATAAAAAGCAATTAAAAAAGCATCATAACCTTTTTCTTTTACCATTTTTTCTATTTCTTTAGCTGACTTATAGGTAAGAAAATCTCCCATATAGTAACGCCAAACTCCTTCTTTAACTTTTTCAAATTTTAATTCGTTTTCTGTTCCAAAATAATCGGTATCAATTTTTTGTTTAAATAGCCCCATTTGTACTCTATAGATTAAATCAGGAGTTTTTTCAGGTTCAATTTCAGCTGGGATATCTTTTTTTATGGATGGAGTTTTTGCTATAACAATTTTTCCATCACTTAACTCTAGAGAAGCCTTGTACGCATCTAATACGGCATTATTAATTAATAAGGTAGCTTCTTTCGGAGAGTATAAATCAATTTCGGTTTCATTTAGAGCAATAAGTTCATCTAGTATCGCCATTGCTTTTTCTTGATTATTTTTTGCGTTTTTCATTGCTAACAGAGCTACTTTTTCAGAAAAAGAACTATCAGCGATATTGTTAATAGCACTATCACTAAAAACGATTGCTTTTTCACAAGCTAAAAGTGCTTCATGGTAATTTTTTAATAGATCAGCAGAAGTATTTTCCTCAGTTAAATTTTGAGTCAAAAAAAATGCAGCTTGTTTACTATGCTCAGCAGAAGCAATAGCAAGCTTACTCAAATTAATTTCTTGAGCTGAAATATAATTTGTAGCCAATAATAAAATTAAGATAACAAGGTGTTTTAAATATACCATGATTCAAAAATACAATTTATTATTTATGGAATATATTTTTTTGATGCATCCAAAGGGAAATTCATTTAAAAACAACTAAAAATATATCGTTATGAAAAATCTAAAAATTAAATCCATTAAAAATTTAATCGCAGTTATTGCAATTGTAGCTGTTTTTGGTTCATTTATTACCATTAGTGTAAATGGTGATTTTAAAATGAATGAATTTTTACAATCCTTAAAAGTAAAATTAGATAGCTACAACAAAAGCTTTCCTGAAGACAGGGTGTATGTACAATTAGATAAACCTTTGTATAAGCCCGGAGAAACTATTTGGCTGAGCGCTTTTATCAGGAATGCTACTGATATGAAAGCTTCCGATAAAAGTGATATTTTGTATGTAGAACTTATTGATCCCAAAGGAAATGTAGCTCAAAAACACCAATTAATAGCTCATAAAGGTAAAACCAGTGCTGATTTTTTATTAGATGAAAATGTGATGGGTGGAATTTATAAAGTGAAAGCTTATACCAACTGGCAAAAAAATGCCAACGACTTTTTTGAAAAGGAAATTCAAGTGCAAAAAGTGGTGTTACCTCGCTTAAAAATGAAAATGGAATTTCTGAAGAAAGCTTACGGACCAGGAGATGAAGTAGTAAGTAAAGTAGATTTACAAACGTTAGAAAATCAACCATTATCAAATTATAGTGTAAAATATATGGTACAATTAAATGGGCAAAAATTGACGGAAAGTAAATTAACAAGTGACAATGAAGGCTTAGCGTATGTGAAATTTCAGTTACCTAATGAATTGACAACTAATGATGGCTTGTTAAATGTGATGATAGATTATGAAGGAAGAACAGAAAGTATTTCACGCTCTGTACCAATTACGTTGGGAAATATTGAGTTAGGTTTTTATCCGGAAGGTGGAGATTTGGTAGATGGGTTAATTTCTAAAATGGCTTTTAAGGCATTGAATGAATTTGGTAAACCTGCTGATATTAAAGGAATAATTAAAGACAATGAAGGCAATACGATTACTAATTTTGAAAGTTTTCATAATGGTATGGGGGCTTTTAATTTGGAACCTAAAATTGGTAAAACCTATTATGCAGTAATTACTCATCCTAAAGGAATTAATAAAAAATATAGTTTACCAAAAAGCTTAAAAAGAGGATGGACGATGAATGTAAACAATGCTAAAAAAGAAAAATTGGCAATTACTATTCAATCTACCGAAACAGAAACTATGTCGTTGGCTGCTCAAGTAAGAGGAGAAATGTATTTTGCTACAGAGATAAACATTGCCAGAGGAAAAAATGAAATAGAAATTCCTACTAAAGATTTTCCTATGGGAGTAGCTCAAATCACTTTATTCGACTCTAAAAATATTGAAAGAGCGGAACGTTTGGTGTTTGTAAATAAAGATAAAAAATTGAACATTTCTTTAAAAACGGATAAAGCACAATATTTACCCAGAGAAAAAGTGAAAATGGATATTGAGGTTACAGATGAAAGAGGTTTGCCAATGCCGGCTAATCTTTCTTTAGCAGTGGTGGATGATAAATTGTTAAGCTTTGCAGACGATAAATCGAGTAACATTTTATCTTCTTTAATGTTAGAAAACGACTTAAAAACCAAAGTTGAAGAACCTCAATTTTATTTTAATGATAAAGAACCTAAAGCCAATGAAGCCTTAGATTATTTATTAATGACGGATGGTTGGAGAAGATTTACTTGGGAGAAAGTAATGGCTGAAGATTTTCCTGCTATTCAATTTGAAGGAGAAAAAGCAATAATCAAAGGTAGAGTAATGAACAATCAAGGGAAACCTATGGCAAATGCTATCATTAAAAATACCAAAACTAAAAAGACGTATAAAACTACTGTAGACGGATATTTCTCCATTACCAATGAAACTTTGTATCAACCTACTTATTTTGAAGTAACGGCAAAAGACATGAGCCGACAAGGTTTTACAGCCAGTAATTATACTCAAAACCACACGGTTTATTTATACGATCCCAAAGAAATTTATTCTTATAGTAAATCGGTAAGAAACAAAAGAGCTAATGTGCCTGCTGCAGCAGTTGATGTTATGATGATAGAAGAAGAAATGATACAAGTAGATGAAATGGCATTTGATGATGAAATGGCGTTTGATAAGGAAGCAGAACCAGTTGAACAAAACATGGTAAAGGTTAATGTGGATAAAAAAGCTCCGGTAAAAGAAGATAAAAAGAAAGAAGCCGAAAAAATGGAATTAGATGAAGTAGTTATTGTTGGTAATGCTCAAGGAAAAGCCTTTGCCAATCAATTAATAGCAAAAGACCAAAAAATCTTACCAAATGTTAACTATTACAGAGCGAGAGAATTTGCAACTCCCAATTATACCAATAATCAAGAAGTGGATATTAGAACAGATTTTCGTTCTACTATTTTTTGGGATGGAAATATTGAAGTTGGTAATAATGGGCAAGCAACAGTTGAGTTTTTTAACAGCGATGAAGTAACCTCATTTAGAACTATTGTTGAGGGAGTTGGAGTAGGAATGATTGGTAGAGCTGAATACACTCACTTTACTCAATTACCATTTTCTATGTCGGTAAAAGTGCCTTCACAAGTGGTTTTTGGTGATGTAGTGGAAATTCCACTTACTTTAAAAAACACTACCAATAAAGATGTAATAGGTAATTTAATGGTAAAATCTCCTAAAGGGTTTAAAGTATTGAATGTAGAAACGGGGAACCAAATGTTGGCTGCCAATACTACAAAAACGATTTATTTAAATTATGAAGTACTGAACGAAATAGGTGAAGATAACTTAGAAATTAGCTTTAAAGCTAACGGATTAAACGATGCTTTTGTGCAGCCTATCAAAATTGGACCAAAAGGATTTCCGGTGTCTATTGCATTTTCAGGACAAGATTTAAGTAAAACGTATAGTGTTTCCCTTTCAGATGTGGTGGATGGTTCTTTACAAGCTTCTTTAACAGCTTACCCGAATGTGGTAAATGATTTAATGAAGGGAATAGAAAGTATCATCAGAGAACCTTCAGGATGTTTTGAGCAGACCTCTATGAGTAATTATCCTAATATTATGGCAATGAGCTATATGAAAGAAACCGGAATGGATAATCCTGAGTTATTTGCTAGCATCGATCAAAAACTAGATAGAGGGTATAAAAGATTAACTTCTTACGAGACCAAAGAGAAAGGTTACGAATGGTTTGGATCATCACCCGGACATGAAGCATTAACTGCTTACGGTTTAATGCAGTTTAATGATATGAAACACGTTTACGCAGATGTGAGTAATGAGATGGTGCAAAGAACATCCAAATGGCTGATGAGTAGAAAAGACGGTAAAGGAGGTTTTAAGAAAAACCCAAGAGCATTAGACCAATTTGGTAGAGCTAGCGAAGAAGTTACGAATGCTTATATCGTTTACGCACTTTCAGAAGCGAATTATGCTGAAATAAGTAAAGAGTTGGAGGCAGCATATGCTTCTTCAATCGCATCAAATGATGCCTACCAATTAGCTTTAATGACTAATACTTTGTTTAACTATAAAGATAAAAGAGCTGAAAGTGTGTTGAAAGCATTATTGAAACTACAAGAAAAAGACGGTAGTTGGAATGCCAATCATTCTATTACACGTTCGGGTGGCGTTTCTTTAAAAGTAGAAACCACAGCGTTAGCAATGTTAGCGATGTTAAAAGCTGATAAAAAAGATATAGCAGCCATTACCAAAGCAGCAGAGTTTTTAGTTTCTTCAAGATCGGGTAGTGGAAGTTTCGGCTCAACACAAGGAACGGTATTAGCTCTTAAAGCATTAACAACATTTGCTAAATTTTCTAAACAAACCAAAGAATCAGGAGTATTGGAATGTGTAATTGATGGAAAAGTAATCGCTTCTAAAAAGTATGAAGCAGGAGAAAAAAATGCGATAGAATTTAAAGATTTAGATAAGCATTTAAAGGTAGGGAATCAAAAAATAGAAATTCGTTATAAAGATACTAAAAATGCTTTGCCATACACCATGAGCATTGATTATAATACTACCTTGCCTTTATCGTCAAAAGAGTGCAAAATAGCTGTAGAAGCTGAATTAAATACCAATAGTGTAAAAGTAGGAGAAACAGTACGTTTAACCACTAAAGTAAGTAACAAAGAAGACAAAGGAATGCCAATGACTATGGCAGTAGTTGGAATTCCTTCAGGGTTATCGGCACAACCATGGCAGTTAAAAGAGTTGCAAGAAAAAGGAACAATAGGTTTCTATGAAATTACCGACAATTTTGTGGTGTTTTATTTTAGAGATTTAGCTCCTAATGCTTCTCATACTATCAATCTAGATTTAAAAGCGGAAGTTCCTGGTGAGTTTGAAGCTCCTGCTACATCAGGTTACTTGTATTACACCAACGAATATAAATGTTGGAGCAATACAGGAAGTATCACTATTAAAAAGTAAAAAAAGCCAGGAGTCAGAAGACAGAAGTTAAAAGAATAAATTATTTTCAACTTCTGTCTTCTATCTTCGAGCTTCCAACAAAAATAAAATGCAACGATTTATATTCATCATCATTATTTGGACTAGTAGCGTACAAGCTCAGTACCTTAATAATCCTTCTTTTGAAGGGAGACCAACAACAGCCGTCCCTCCAAGTGAATGGATAGTTTATGGTCAGGCAAGCTCTCCTGACACACAACCGGGAAGTTGGCAAGTAAGTAAAGAAGCTTCTCACGGGAATAGTTATATATCTATGGTTGCTCGGGGGTATAGTATCATTGATAGTTATTTGTGGGAAGCTTGTTTTCAGGAATTTAGACAACCTTTGTTAAGCAATCAAACTTACCATTATAGTATCGACTTAGCTTTTGATCCTCATTTTACAGCAGATACCTTTAGCTTTAACAATCCCATTCAATTAAGAGTTTACGGATTATCAGCAACTATGGAAAAAGAATTGTTGTGGACCTCCGGAAAGGTAGCTCATACCGAATGGCAAAGCTATTTTTTTGAACTCACTCCAACTCAACTTACTAATTATTTGCTGTTGGAAGCTTATTACTTAGAAATGCCTAAATACAATGGCAACATTCTAATAGATAACTTACAGTATTATCCAGAAGGTTACCCCGAAGAGCCTATTTTTGTTGAGGAAGATACAGTAGTGCAAAGTGCGTATTATTTTTCAGTAAACCAAGATGGTCAAATTGATAGCATTAATAGCAGGTCGGTGAAAAATCGTAGGACGATGACTTTCTCGGCCAATGAAATTACGTTTACGGTTTGGGATAATCAATCTTTTGATGGAGATACTATTTCACTGTTTTTAGATAATAAATGTGTGTTAGAGAAACATTTGCTTACCAAAGAAAAACACAGTTTTACTTTACAACTTGATAGTACATCTGCAAATAGGCTAACATTATATGCTCATAATGTAGGTAAGATACCACCTAATACCATTTCTTTATTAGTAAGTGATGGAACAACTAAAAAACGATTAGTACTTTCTTCTTACCTTACCAGTTGTAGTGCAGTTGATATTGTGATAGAGGAGGAATAGGTATATAAAAAAACCCGAACAGTTGCTGTTCGGGTTTTGTTTTGTTGAAGTAAAACTAATTACTTAACAGTTTCAGCTAAAGCTTTACCAGCTTTAAATTTAGCTACTTTTTTAGCTGCAATTTTAATTTCTTTACCAGTTTGTGGATTTCTTCCAGTTCTAGCAGATCTTTTAGAAATTGAGAAAGTACCAAAACCGATTAATTGTACGCTGTCACCTTTTTTTAATGATTTAGTTACGTTAGCAACGAAAGCATTTAAAGCGTTTCCAGCATCAACTTTAGTTAATTTTGCATCTTTAGCAATTGCATCAATTAATTCTCCTTTGTTCATAATTTTTAGAGTTTTAGTTAATAAATATTGTTATCGTATCAAAAATAGTATAAATCATTAGTTTTTTAAAAAAGTAGGGAAATAGTTATTAACAAGCTATTAACATTGCTATTACTGACTTTCAGCGATATTAAATTCTTTTCCTTCTAATGCTAATTCGGTATTTTCAAATACATTTTTTGCTTCTTCCAGTAAATCTGTAAGTTGCGTATATCTGTTAGAGAAGTGACCGATAATCAGCTTATTAGCTTTTGCTTGTTGTGCTATAGTGGCAGCATCTTTTGCCGTAGAATGTAATGTTTTCTTTGCCAGCTTTTTATCTTTTTCTAAAAAAGTAGCCTCATGATAGAGTAGGCTTACATTGTTAATTTCGGGTAAAATTTCTTCAAAATAAGCTGTATCCGAACAAAAAGCATAGGAGTAAGATGGCAAAGAATCGTGAGTTAGTAGATTATTTTTGATGATTTCGCCTTCAGGGGATTCAAAATCGGTACCTGATTTTAGCTTGTTAATGGCGTATTTAGGTACTTTATATTTTTCAATTGCTTTAGGATTTATTCTTCGGGTTTTCGGTTTTTCTCTAAATACAAATCCGGTACAAGGAATTTTATGTTTTAAGACAACAGTATTTACGGTTAACTTATCATTCTCAAATATAGTTGAGCTTTGTTCCATATCAACAGCCTTAAACTGTAAAGGATATTTTAAAAAACTTTTGGAGTACTTAAAATGGGTATCGAGTATTGTTTTTAAATCTTCAGGACCGTAAACAAACAATTCTTTTTCTCTGCCAAGCAAATGCATGGTTTGTAGTAATCCCATTAAACCCAAATAATGATCACCATGTAAATGACTGATAAAAATATGATGTATTCTATTAAAGTTGATGTTGTATTTCCTGAGTTGGAGCTGAGTACCCTCACCACAATCTACTAAAAAATAGTGGTGGTTAATGTTTATTAATTGAGCTGTTGGATTTCTGTTAACTGTTGGCGTTGCAGAAGCACTACCTAATATGAGTACACTAAATTTACTCATCAGGTATTATTTTCGTCAGAGTTGACGCTCAACTGCTTCTCATAAAATAAATCTAAGGCTTCGGGTAATGTAGTGGTAATATCTATAATAGTAGTTAGTTGAGAAATGGTCATTAGTTTTTCTACTGCCGGTTGTAAACCGCAAATAATAAAAATACCATTAACCTGCTGACAAAGTCTATATCCGGTTAAAATAGCACTTAATCCTGATGAATCGCAATATATAACGCTAGATAAATCCATTATAATATTTTTCTCTCCTGATTTGTTAATTAAGACTAATTCAGATTTTAAATCGGGAGCAACAATACTGTCTAATTTATCTGTGCTAAAGAAAATTATTGAGTAGTTATCATGTTTTTCAGTTCTAAAGCTCATATTAGGTGATTGATGGTTTAATATCTACAAATATATAAATATAGATGGAAGAAAGAAAATAAATTATTTTTCAGAATTGCTATAAGCCATTATAATTTCTTTAACCAACTGATGTCTAATAACATCATTTTCGTCAAATTGTACAAAACTAATTCCTTTTATTCCTTTTAATACCGAAAGCGATTGCATTAAGCCTGAAGGTTGGTTTTTGGGTAAATCTATTTGCGTAGGGTCTCCATTAATAATAAATTTGGCAGACTTTCCCATTCTGGTTAAGAACATTTTAAACTGACTTTGAGTAGCATTCTGAGCTTCATCTAAAATCACAAAAGCTTTATCTAAAGTACGTCCACGCATAAAAGCCAAAGGAGCAATTTGAATAATTCCGCCATCCATCATTTCATTTAGTTTTTCAGAAGGAATCATATCTCGTAACGCATCATATAAGGGTTGCAAATAAGGATCTAACTTTTCTTTTAAATCTCCGGGAAGAAAGCCTAAGTTTTCACCTGCTTCTACAGCCGGACGAGTAAGAATAATTCTTCTTACCTCTTTATTTTTTAATGCTCTTACAGCCAATGCAACTGCAGTGTACGATTTTCCTGTTCCGGCAGGACCAACAGCAAAAACCATATCGTTTTTATCTATTTCTTCCACCAATTTTCTTTGGTTAGCCGTTTTTGCTTTTACAATAAGTCCGCTATTACCATACACCAATACATCCGCTTCGTTTCTTAGCGTTTCACTGTTTTCTAACGTGCCGTCTTCATTCATTAAACGTTCGATGTTATTTTCAGTAAGTTGTTTGTATTTTAACAGGTGAGCTATTAGTAAGGCTATTTTTTGTTTAAAAGCACTCAATTCATTGTCTTCACCAATGGCTTTTAACTCATTTCCTCTGGCAATAATTTTTATGCGAGGAAAAAACTTTTTTATGGTAGTAAGTTTGGCATCGTTTACCCCGTATAAATCTACCGGGTTAATTTCTGAAATATCTATTGTTGTTTCGTTCAATTATATGGGTTTTAATTCTAATTTTGTAAGCAATTATCATTTGTAAAAATCATTATTTTAATTGAAATAGTAGTTTTTTAAATAGAAGTTTTTATTAACCATTGCATAATTAATTGTTGAAACTTTTTTATGAGCATCATTACACTAACAACAGATTTAGGTACAACAGATAGTTATGTTGCTTCTGTAAAAGGTGCGATATTTAAAAACTACCCTCAGGCAACTATTGTTGATATTTCTCACGAAATACCTGCTTTCGATTTACTAAAAACAGCTTTTCTACTCAAATCGTGCTATGCAGATTTTCCTCCGGGAACCATACACATTATTGGAGTAGATTCTGAAGCCAATATTGATTCGCCACATGTGGTTGTACAATATAAAGAACAATATTTTATTGGAGCTGACAACGGTATTTTTTCAATGATTTTTGATACCGTTCCCAACAAAGCCATTGCATTAGATTTTTCCTTGGATACTGATTTAATTACTTTTCCTACTAAAGATGTGTTTATAAAAGCAGCTTGCCATATTGCCAGAGGAGGAACCATGGAAATGCTCGGAAAACCACTTAAAAAGCTCAATGCAAAACAAATGTTTAGAGCTTTAACTGAAAACAATACCATTGTAGGAATTGCCATTTACATAGACCATTACGGAAATGTAATTACGAATATCTCTAAACAACTGTTTCAGGAATTTGGTAAGGGAAGAGGCTTTAATATTCTTTTTAGAGATTCAGATTATAACATTAATGAGATTTCTAAATCGTATAATGATGTACCTAAAGGAGAACGAGTAGCGCTATTTAGCTCTACGGGCTTTATTGAAATAGCCATAAACAATGGTAGAGCCAATGATTTGTTCGGAATAGAATTTAAAGATACCATAAGAATACAATTTGATGATTAGAATAGTAAAAATGACTTTTCAAGCTGAAAAAGTACCTGCTTTTTTGGAAAAATTTAATGCCAATAAACAACATATTAGAAACTTTGAAGGAGTAGAACACCTTTCCTTATTAAAAGATAAAAAGCAAACCAACATATTTTTTACGTATAGCCATTGGCAAAGCGAAGCACATTTAGAAAATTACAGAAAATCAGCTTTTTTTAAACAATTTTGGAGTGAATTAAAACCTTATTTTGCAGCCAAAGCCGAAGCGTGGAGTGTAGATGCAATTGAAATTTTAGAATAACTCGATGGAACAGCAACGAATAGATACTTTTTTACAACTACAAGGACAAACCAACCCAAGTCCGTATTTAATTGATGTTGAAAAAGCAGAAGGCATTTATATTTGGGATAAATCCGGAAAAAGATACATGGATATGATTGCCGGAGTGGCAGTAAACAATATTGGTCATCGCCATCCCCGAGTAGTGAAAGCCATTAAAGAGCAGCTCGATAAATATTTACACGTAATGGTGTATGGCGAGTACATTCAAGATCCACAATTAGCGTTAGCAGAAAATTTAGCCTCTGTGTTGCCCGCATCGCTTTCCTGTTCTTATATCGTTAATTCGGGTACGGAAGCCAACGAAGCAGCCGTTAAACTAGCCAAAAGAGTTACAAAAAGAAAGCATATTGTTGCTTGCGAAGGAGCTTACCATGGCAGCACACATGGTTCGCTTAGTTTTACCAATAACGAAACTAAAAAAGCTGCTTTTACACCTTTATTGCCCAACGTAGATTTTATTAAATTTAATGATGTAGCTTCTTTAGAGGTGATTACCGAAGCCACCGCTTGTGTTATTATAGAAACCATACAAGGTGATGCCGGATTGATAAAACCTACTAAGGAGTTTATTCACGCACTAAGAAATAAATGTACTGAAAAAGGTGCTTTATTAATTTTTGATGAAGTGCAAGTAGGGATGGGAAGGACAGGGAAAATGTTTGCTTTTGAACATTATGGCGTAGTGCCGGACATCCTCACATTAGGAAAAGCCTTAGGTGGTGGAATGCCTATTGGAGCTTTTGTTGCCTCGCATGAAATGATGCATACTTTAACGCACAACCCTGTGTTGGGGCATATTACCACTTTTGGCGGACATCCGGTAATTGCTGCTGCTGCCAATGCTTGTTTAAATGTGTTGAAAACCACCGACTGGATAGCCCAAACAGAACGAAAAGGCAAGTTGTTACAAGAGTTGCTGTTGAACCACCCGAAAATAAAAGAAATAAGAAGAGCAGGTTTATTTTTTGCCATAGAAATGGAATCGGTTGAAGTAGTACAACAAGTAGTGGACAATTGCTTAAAAGAAGGCGTAATAGGCTTTTGGTTTCTTTCTACACCAACTGCTTTCAGGCTCTCCCCACCATTATGCATTACCGATGAAGAACTAAAAAATGTTGCAACCATTATCCTAAAAGTAATGGATAAGCTTTGATTTTTTTAACGGTTTTTTTGTTATTCCCGTTCAATGTAGTACCAAGGAATATTAAAGAGTCCTTTTTTAAGATCAATTTTTACTGTTTGTCCAATTTGAATTTCATCATAATGGTTGCTTGAAACAGAAATTTCTTCTTTGTCATAATGATGTCCCCAAGGAGTAACTTTTACGAAGTATGTTGTATGTCGCCTGCCTTTTGATATTCTTTTGTCCACTACTTCAGCATTATAAACAGTCGGTTCTGAATTGTCGTAAACACAATTTACTCCATATGTTCCAGCGTAGCTGTAAAGAAGCACATTGAAAATAAGTGATAAATAAATCCAAGTTTTGCTTTTCGTTGTCTTGTCTATAAGCTTATGTGTTGCAAAAAGGATAATCAACATTATAATAAAAGCGATTGCCCCAGGAATAATCATACTATAAAAGGATTCAAATTCATAGTCAAGTAGAACTCTTATTAGAATAATCCAAGCTGCGAAGTCAATAAAGTCAGCTACATCATACTTATCTTTACCATCGTCATCTTTTGAAATTTCAACAAGACTTACAATACTTGGTCTACCAGTCATGCCATTAAGAAAAAGACCAAGAATTGGCATACATAACAATGCTGTAAAAAGTATATCATACGGTTTAGGATAAAATAAAAACCAAAGTCCAAGTCCCATTGTAATATATTCTAACCAATCTAGTTTGTGAAAGGTTAGTTTTGAAAGAGTCACTTTACTTTCCTTTTCTTTCTGTTTATTTTGTTTTCCTTCTTTCATTTTGTGTTGTACTAAAATGGTTTATAACTTTCTGTAGATGGTTTTTATCGGTTTCGAATTACTAAGTCAATTAAGCACAAAGCTTCATTTAGTCACTGAACCGCTACTTTCCAAGACGGCTGTTAGCAGTTTTTTCATTTTAAAAGAATGGACCTGTCGGCACAATTGCCATTAATATTGCCAGAGATACAGTAACGATCAATAGTATTCCAAATGCAATACTTGTCCATTTATATGTTGTCTTTGAAGAGGTATTCTTATAACCAATTATTTGAGCAATAAAAGTCAAAATAGTTTGTAGTAAGATTGAATTTAGAAATATGCTGTTGTATTTATTTACATAATCTTTTTGCTTTTTCAATTTCTTCAAAATGTTTTCGTCCCCACTCCAATTTTTTGGGTTTTTTTGTTTGTTCTTGTCTGCACTTTCCCAATAAGAAACATCAAGTTGAGATATTTTTTTGTCATTGTATGTTCTCCATGTCAAGAAGAAAGAGAGTAGCAAAGTCCATAATAAAACTGTCACAGCCCAATATCGTTTCTCATTCCGATAAATCAATAGTAAAACAAGGTTTAAGGTCAGTATCAGTAAATAGATCATTTGTATGTTTTTTTTGTAATGTCTTTGTAATGAAACTTATAATTTCTACTCAGAAGTCAAATTTATTCTTTTTTATTAATTACCACGAGTTACACTTTGTTAAACTCGCGAGAGCGTGGGGAGAGTTATCACCTTGTCAATGCTGATATTATAATAACCACATAAAGTAAAATATTAAATACTACATCTAAACCTGAAATTTTTCGTTTGATTGTGTCATGACTCCAAGACATTTGTCTGTATGTATTTAGCAAATAGTTTCCAGTCATCTTTTTCATTATAGAATTAAAGATTTTATATGAAATAAGAAAACAAAACAACGTCTTTAATGAAGTGGTTGTAGTGTCTGATATATATTGGTTTATAAAGTTATTCGTTTCAAAGTTAGGACTTCTGTAAATTTTGAAATTCATGTTGTCTTTGGTCAACAGATAAATAAGAAATTGTGCCAGTCCGATTGCAAACCATATATAAAAAATACGATTATTCTCCAAGTCTACGAGCGTTTCAAATACTAAAAGACTTATCGTCACACCAAATGAATATAACAATAAAAATAAAGTTAACTTATCTTGTTCTATGAGTCTTAAGTTGTATGAAGTAATAATAAAAAGTCCTACGAATATTGTCAGTCCGAGCAATATTTTTTGTCTAAATGGTAGTAATGATTTGTTGTTCATAAAATTATAGCTAGTGTGTTTATATAAGAATAGTTGTATTTTTTAAGGTAAATACATACCGATTAGAAAATCCGAGGGGATTTTCAGAAGTAGGTGAGCACAAGAAATTATTTATATCCATTGTTATGTGCTGGGGTTTTTCAATTCGGCATAAATCGGTTAAATGATTGCCAATATTTATCCTTATAAATATTAAAATCTAGCTCAATTTTATTTTGATATTCTTTTTTTATTCCATATAAAACTTTTGATGGTTTTCTAAATTCAATGCAAGCGAAATAGATTTCTCGAACTGAATCAGCTGTTTGTCTTCCAATGTTTAAATAGCCGTCAGAATCTTTTAATTTTGCCATTATTTTTCCCTCAATTTCATTTAGGAGTTGATAGGTGGATTCATTTGACATTCCATTGTTTTTGTTTCCGTCATATTTGATTTCTATTACAACAACCCAAGGATGAGATGCTTTACTATCCCAGCTTAATAAATCTGTATTAATTACTGCAACTAGTGGAAGTCCATTTTTTAGAGTCGCTTCAAGTCCAGAATAATTGTCATTTTCGGTGTTGTGTCTGAAACCTTTGTATTTTTCCACAAACTCTTTTTCTCTCCAAATCAAAAAGTCCTTTAGTTTTTCTAATGGAATTAAGTTAGATGTCGCGTCTTTTGGGTTAATGATATTAACGTTATCAATAGTGGTAACTGAATTTAATTCACCAAGAGAATTATCCAAAGCAAGGTAAATTCCATTTGTCAGTATAGTTCTGTTTTCTTCGTTAAAGTCTTTATGAGTAATTGTAATATCAATTTCATCTGGCATTTGTTTATGGTCGGTTGAATAGAAACTCATTTTACTTTCATCAAATTTATAACCGTCCATTTCAATTCCGTATTGATTTAAGTCAGAAGGTTGTTTGAGTGCTGTAATTTTCCAGTTATCCATTTTTGGTGCAGAACTCACTAACTCTTCGACAAATACGATGTTTTTTATTACTCCATCTGCGGTTAAAATTAATTCCGCTGTATTTTCATCGTACATTCCCGCGAGAAACCAAAAGCCATCTTTTAGTTCGTTAAGTTTAGGTGCAAGACTGTCAAAAAATACTTTGTCGATGTTTCCTTGGTCTTTTAGAACCTTATGGAATTTTTTCTCGTTTTGTTCAAACCATTTCCAAAAATCAGAGCACGAGTTTATTGGTTCCTCTTTTGTACTAAATATTGATTTAAAAAAACTCATATTCTTAATAGTTTAGATTTTTTCAAATATATAAAAAATAGTTTATAAATCATTCAAACAGCTATTTAGGGTTGGAGTTTTTTTTCAAGCGAATGCTTTAAATAGGGTTTGATGTAATCTTGGGGTAGAGGGTGAAGTAAACAGAAAATTTGAATACTTCTTTATTTACTGCACTATCAGATGGGTCTTTCTTCTCGGTTTGAGAACTAACAAGGCAGGCAAAAAGTTTAATGATTGATATCTTGTTTAGTCCTTACTTGCGTTTAAATTGTCCAATAATAGTTGCTTTACTTTCTTTGCTTTTTCATGAGGTTCACCCATTTCTGTCATAATTATATTTTTTATACTGTCTATCGGAATTGTATTACAGCTTGGATGCGATACGTGATACATAAAATAATTCAAGTTATTTATGTTTGTAGTCCACTGCGTAAGTCCATAGTCTAACATACTTGGATCATATTCAAGAATTAGGAAGATAACTTTATTAGTTAGTTTTCTATAAATACCTTGTTCGGTTGAGTCAAGCCCGTTAGCAAATACAGCTATATCCTGATGGTAAAGAAAATTGTTTATTGTATCTCCGTTTGATTTGCGAACATATCCTCTTTTTTTCTTGTGATGGTATTTGTCAAGGATGGAAAGGTGCATATTGTATTTCTCATTCTTTATTGTATCATACACGAAGTCGCAGTCACTTACAACCTCAATGGGTAGAACCTCTATTGATAAAGTGTCAGAATTTTTTAATTCGACATTTATATCCTCAGTCGATGTTGAGCAACTGCATAGTGAAGCAAAAAATAGGATTATATAAAATATGTTTTTCATTGTAGTCTTGCAATACATGTTAATTTATATATGAGTCTAAATCAGTCAGACTTATTTTCAAATATAAATAAAATAACTTATCAATCACCCAAACAGTAATTTAGGGTTGGTGTTTTATTAAACAAGTGGCTTCCAGTTTTCACGTCTGATGGCGTAAACTAATTCATCTAATAATAAGTTATCTTTAATTAAAACTTGGTCAAATTTCCCTTCCAACACAAAGTGGTTCTTTTCTAACACTTTTTGCGAAGCAATGTTGGTTCCATAAGGTCTGGCAAATACTCGGCTAATAGCATAGGTTTCAAAAGCAAAATCAACAATAAGTTTAATAGCATTGCTAATAATACCTTGTCCCCAAAATGGTTCTGCCAACCAGTATCCGAGTTCAGCATTTTTTCTATGAATATCATTTTGCGGATGTATGCCAATTCCACCTACTGCTTGTCCATCAATGTCAATAGCAAAAATATGTACGGGGTCGTCTTTAGTTGCCATTTCAATAAATGCCTTTCCATCTTTTTCAGAATAGGGAAAAGGAAATTGATCAGTCATATTTTTTGCAATGTTCCAATTGTTGGCATACTTCACCAAATTATCTAAGTCAGATATCTTCCAAGGCCTAAGTTTAAATTTCATTTTACTGTTTTATAATTACCGCTAATAAATCAAGTAGGTCTGACTTAATCAGACTTATTTTCAAATATATAAAAAATAGCTTATAAATCAAGTAAATAGTTTTTCAACAGGTATATATTGTTTATTTTAATAAAATATAGTTGGTAAATTAAATATAAATAAATATTTTAGTAGAGTAAAAATCAATATGAATTAAAAATTTAAACGTATGAAAAAAATTTACTTATTAGCAATTTCTATTATGGGTTTTCAGGCAATAAATGCTCAGATTACTAACTATACTACCATTCCTTATGCAACAGGCTTTGAGAGTGGTACTTTAGATAACAATTGGTACACTACTTCAAGTTCTCAAGATGGAAGAATACAAATTTGGAACTCTACGAGTTTAATATGGAGTGGAGATACCGCAAAAGCACATACAGATAGTTTATGGCTAGGTATGGATAATAGTCCGGGAGGAAGTTATGTAACCAATGAAGCTTGGATTGGTTTAGATTTACTAGGCGAAACACAAGTTAGATTTACTTTTTGGTGGGCAGAATGGAATGATGAAACAGAACCACAAGATGGAATTTATATTTCTGATGATGGTGGCACTTCATTTACTAAAGTACTTGATTTAAATGGTGCTTCTTATACTGATTTACAGTGGTACTATTTCGATTTAAATTTAGATAGCCTTAATACTGCACATGGCTTAAGTTTTACTGCTACTTATGTTATAAAGCTTCAGCAATACGATAATTATTATTTTGCAGGAGGAAACGATGGTTTCTTATTTGACGATATTAATGTTGAAAGTACATTAGTTTCGAACATTTCAGAGCAAGATGAAGTGAAAGTAAAAGTTTTTCCTAATCCAACTACAGACTTTGTTAATATTAGCTTAAGCAAGTCAAATAATAACTATTCCTACCAATTATATTCAATAGATGGACAATTAATTGAAGAAAATAATTCAATAAACGAAAACAGTATAAAGTTGAATTTATCTGATTATAATGCTGGAGTTTATTTTGTTAACTTATATAGCAATGGAGAAATGATACACTCTCAGAAACTATTTAAACAATAATAAATAGTCACTAATGAAACAGAAAGAGGCTGATTAAAATAATCAGCCTCTTTTTTTATTCAGTATTCTTTATGTTGTAAGAAAAGTCCTCTAGAGTTTAGAAGTAAGAGAGACTTTTAATTAAACCTTGCTTTACTCTTAACACCACCAAATGGGTTAGGGTAAACGTATCTAAAAGCAATTTCATAAGCCCCTTGTCCGCCCGAAGCATCATTTAATGAAGAAGTGTTTACATCATAACTAAACGTAAGGTTATAATTATCAATTTCAAAACAAAGCATGGCAACTACAGCATCGTTCCAACGGTAAAATAAACCGCCACCCATAGCCATGCCTTTTACATTTTGTGTGTATTTAGATTCTTCTTTAAACTTATACAATACATTAGAGCCAAACATTATTTCATTTATAGCTCCTTGTCGGGAATAAAATAAATAAGGCAATACCGTAAATTTAGGACTTACACCAACAATAGCATTGGCATGCCATATCCATCGGTAATGTAATTGGTCGGCAAAAACATTCTGAAACTCAAAATCGGGCTTGGTTAAGTGGTGCATAGAAATACCACTGTTTATCAGCAATTTTTTTCCCGAAAGGTAATTCTCATCATTTCTGTAAGTCCAAACAATTCCGGAAGTATAATCGGTAGTGCCAAATGATAAATTATCACTACCATTACCTTCGTTAGAAGTGAGTGTAGAATTGTATTGAAAACCATCATACTGACTTCCCCATTTAAGAGAAGCAATAGAAGTAGATCGCTGAAAATAACCTCCCTGAACTCCTAAGCCAAGAGTATTTTTATCATTAATATTTACATGATAAGCAACACTAAGGTTAACTTGAGTGGTTTTGGTTTGAGACTCTCCTGCTTCATCATTAAAAAAGTAAAGACCTCCTGCAAAATAGCCTTTTTTACTACTGTTTTTAGGTTTGAAATTCATATCAAAGCTAGTCATCATGGTATTAAAAGGGGTAGTTATGCTTCCCCATTGGCTACGGTAGTTCAAAATTCCACGCATGGTATATTCCGAACCGGCATTGGCAGGATTAACCAGTAAGGGGGTCATATGTGTTTGGCTTAAGTGAATATCTTGAGCAAAAATGCTGCTCACAAAACACATTGATATGGAGATTAGTAGTTTTTTCATTTCTTTTTAATAGCTAACTTTTTATTTAAAGATGGTTACATCTCCTTTCAACTCTATTTCTTCACCGTTAATTAACTTTGCCTGAACAGTATAAACGTAAACACCTGAATTAAGATGAGTACCGTTATAAAACCCATCCCAACAACCATTAGTATCTTCCGTCTCATAAATTAAAGCTCCCCAACGAGAATACACTCTAAATAATACTTCTGATAAACAGTTACTATATACTTTTAGGCAATCATTATTACCATCGCCATTAGGTGAGAAAGCATTGGGAACATAAACCTCTCCGCAAGTTTCATCAACATAAACCGTTACACAAGCGGAATTAAAACAACCGTCTTTTTGCGTTTGCACACAATAGGTAGTGGTTTCCCTTGGAGATGCTGTTGGATTAGGACAAGTTGTACAAGACAAACTATCGCTTGGTGTCCAAACAAAAGGTGGTGTGCCTTGAGCAAAAATAGGAGTAGATTGCCCCATCATTATAGTGGTGTCTGTATAAGCATTAATAGTTGGTAAAGGTTTTACCTGAATGGTGTAAGAAGTACTATCAACACATCCATTAGTGGTGACAATAACAGTGTATATGGTTGTATCGTTTGGCATAACACTTATGGTAGAAGTAGTATCTGTGGTACTCCATAAATAAGAACCTCCACCCGTTGCTGTAAGTTGGGTAGTTTCTCCATCACAAATAATGTCAGTTCCTGTAATGGTAGCCACCGGTTGAGGAATTAAATTTACAGTATACTGAGCTGAATCTATACATCCAAAAGAACTTGTACCAACAACCGTATAAGTAGTGGTAATAGTTGGAGAAACCGTTATAGAAGGAGAAGTAGCACTGTTGCTCCAAACATAAGAAGAAGCACCTGTAGCTGTTAATGTTGCGTTTGTACCTAAGCAAATAGAATCATTTCCGGTAATATTAACGTTAGGTAGCGAATTTACAGTTACGGTAGCACTAGTAGAATCAAAACATCCATTAGCATTGGTAACAATTACACTATAAGTAGTGGTAGTTGTAGGAGTAACAGTAATTGCAGCTGTAGTGTCTGTAGTATTCCATAAATAACTATTCCCGCCACTTGCTGTAAGTACAGTAGAATCTCCCACACAAATAGTAGTATTTCCTGAAATAGTTGGGGTAGGCAATGGATGAACTGTAACTGTAAATGTGGCAGTATCAAGACATCCACCAACATTTACTTCTACCCAATATGTAGTAGTGGTTGATGGAGAAACAATTAATGAATCTAAAGTAGAATTATCACTCCAAGTGTAAGTTCCACCACCGGAAGCATGCAAAACTAAACTATCGCCAATACAAATGCTTGTATCATTAGCAGTAATACTTGCCGTTGGTTGTGTTAAAATCTGAACCGTTGTAGTATCATAACCCACACAACCATTTGCATCTGTTCCTTCTACCCAATAAGTTGTAGGTGTGGCTGGGTTTACATTTCTAGGATTGGTAGTACTGTTATCATCCCAAACATAGGTGTTTCCACCTGATGCTGTTAATGTTGCAGTAGAACCATTACAAACGCTTGCAGGATTACCATTATTAATTTGAATAGTAGGATTAGGATTTACTGTAATGGTTTTAGTCATGGTTTGTTTATTACCACAAACACCTTCTACAACTAAAGTGTAAGTAGTAGTAGTAGATGGCTGAACAGTGATGTTTTGAGTAGTATCTCCACCTGGCATCCATAAATAAGAAGAAGCCAAATCAGGACCAAATAAAGTAGTAGTGTCTCCATAACAAATGTTTGGTCGTGGTGCAACTATATCAGGAAATTGAATACCAGAGTTTGCGGTTATGGTGTAGCTACAAATATCTCCGGCATAACCATCTATCATTAGGTAATAATCATTACCAATAGTTAGGTTGTTAGCTGTAATGGTAAAGTTAGTAGAACTTTCTTCAAAATTAGATACAGGAGTAAAATTGCAACAACTTGTTGCTGCTTCAAAAATTTGCATTTGAATTCCACCCGAAGGATAATTACCAATCCAGCAGTTACTAATGGCTACATTAAGAATAGCAGTTGTATTTCCTGCTGTAAATTTAATCCATGAGTTATTGTTAATCTGAACATCAAATAAAGGAGCGCCTGTTCCCCAAGGTCCACCTTGCCCGAAAATACCACCGGTATTTGTTCCTGGAGTATAAGTATAAGTTGGAGGGTTGTTTTGTTCTGCATTTCCACGCATATTACAAGGTCTATCTGGTGTGTAAGCTGCGCTAGTAGTTCCGCTATAACCATTCAAATCGCAAATATATAAGGCTGTAGAGCAAAAATCATTTACAGGAGAAGCCACACAAATTCCAAAATCTCCTGTGGTTGTTCCAAATCCCCAATACCTAATGTAGTAAGTAGCTCCTGGTGTTAATCCTGTTGCAGAGATAAAAGGTTTAAAATCATTTCCTGTTCCAGGATAGTTGTAATCGTCAGAACAAGCTATTTGTGTTAAACTACCACAAGTCCCACTATATAAAGCCATTACACCATCATTAATTCCAAAATTTAGCTGTGTAGTTATTGAAATCTGACCATTAGCTGGAACTACAACACTAAACCAAACATCAGCACTTCCGGCACCAAATCCACCTTGTTGTGGAGCAGATCCACCTGCACAAGCTGAAGGAGTAGGAGCTCCCATTGAAGCTGTAGCACCAACTGTTGAGAATTGTAAGAAATTACAATCTGAATTAACAGTAGGTAATGCTATGGCATTACAAGGTTCATCATTAGTCGGTATTGGAGATGCAGAAGGTCCTGTTATACAGATGTCAAACGGATGTCCACCGCCACCATAATAATCATAAACTCTAACAAAATAAATGTTTCCCGGAATTAATCCTACTGCATTTATTACTTCATTTCCGTTCATAAAGCCTGAATCTTCGCACTGTATAGAGCTAAGTGATCCACAACTTGTTCCTGAAAATAACTCTAATACGGGATCCATAGATGAAGATGGATTTACAGTAATAGTTGCTGTTGAGTTAACAGCTGTAAAGCTAAACCAAACATCATCATCAGCGTTCCCCGTACACCCTAGCATTGATTGGGTAGCACCTACTGAAGTAGCACTTGTGTTTATACACGTGGTGTTTACTAATAAATTGATAGCATTTCCACAGTTATCATTACTTGGAGCAGGAGGAGGGTTGGTAACACAAATAGTAAAAGTTCCTGAACCAGAACCAGTACCGTAATGATAAACTCTTATTCTGTAGGTATTGCCTATGGTTAATCCTGTTGCATTAATGGTTTCAGTTTGTCCCGTAAAACCTTGATCCATACATGATATAGATACCAAAGAAGCACAAGTATTAGAAAATAGTTGCACTACAGGATCCATACTAGCACTTGGTGTAACAATAATTTGGTGAGAGGTGTTAGTGGCAACAAATTGATACCAAACATCATCATCGGCATTTCCAACACAACCCGGAATATTTTGAGTTGCTCCAATAGTAGTTCCTGATGTAGGTGAAGAACAGTTAGCAGTAACATTTATAGAAGTAGCAAAAGAACAATTATCTGCTTGGGCAAATAAATTATTGCTTAATGCTATAATAGTAAATAGTATAAATAATTTAAAAAATCTCATAAATCAAGGACTAAGGGTTAATAGTTTCGAATTTTATTTCTTTAGGCATCAAACCGTGCTGAGAAATAATTTTTTTCAAATCGGTAGGCTGAAATAGTATATCTCCCTCAGATTTTCTAGGTTTTTCTTTAACAATTACCACTAATTGACCCAATCTTTTTTCTTCTTTATATTTCACTTTAGTCTCAGAAACATTAACAAGTTGACTTACTTCTGTTTCTATTTCAGAAATGCTTGTAGCCGATAATTCTCCAGAAAAATCATAATAATACATGGTCGTTACTTCTTGTTGATTAGTTGCCGTAGTTTGAGAAAACAAGTTGACAGCACCAAAAATAAAGAGATGAATAAAAAGGACTAATGGTTTAAAAAATTTCATATCAATGATTTATAAATAATTAACAAAAGGGAAAGCAAATGTATAAAATTTTAACCATTGAAAGCAAATCTATTTTCTAACATTGTGTTAGATTAATAATACAATGTAGATAAGATAAGCTATGAATGAAGTATATTATTTACTTTGTTAGTTATGGAATGTTTTTTAGAGTTGAATAGAGAGGTTAATAATCAAGTGTGAGAA